>Ga0268298_10000121_pt1 | contig 99629 bp, 79 predicted proteins | sample WWTPWeurt_MetaG_FD_194462 | JGI IMG/M metagenome (GOLD analysis project Ga0268298, IMG submission 194462) | Activated sludge microbial communities from WWTP in Nijmegen, Gelderland, Netherland - WWTP Weurt | ecosystem: Engineered > WWTP > Aerobic digester > Activated sludge | place...
GTAGTAAATTGATACCGAGAGGGCAAAGGAGATTCATTTTCCTTCGCCCTTTTTTTTTACCCTACAGTTCTCCGACATGTAAACATATTAAAATTATTTTTAATATGTATCTGAATCTCTAAAGCCCGGTAAATTCTCAATAAATACATTATAATGTATTATGATATATTAATTTAACCATACTTAATTTTGTGATTTACTAATAGACAATATATTACAACTATTTACTATGTAATTTCTAACCTACCGAAATTCATATTTATCCGATGTTTGGCACAGTTTCTGTTGCTATTTCTACATGGCAATCAATATACAAGACCTCAATCGGAAACACCTCCTTCAGTCTGATGTGGTGTATCGAGTAAACCATGGATTAAGCAGCAGATTGGTGAATTATAAAAACGGAATCATTTATCTCGAAGTACTTTTCACAAAGAAGTGGAGAAAGAACTATGATGAGACCACCGAAGAAATGGCCAACAACTGGAGAAATGCAAACAAGGAATTAGCCAAAGCAATAGGATGTAAAGTTTATATTATTGATGCTCGTACCTATCCTTATAAAAAAGAATTGTATTTAAGTACAGGAGTTGCTTCTTATGATGCTAAGAAAGGTATACTTTTTTCACAAGATGTGCTGAATTAGCAAATATTATCGAAATTCGATTTTAGTTAGATTCTACTTTTTCTCAAAATATTTTCTCATAAATTAATTTGAAGAACGCAATAGAAATGACATAGCAATTGTTTTTCTGTATTTACTGTCCATAAGACACTCTATATCCAAAACTTAAAACATATTAATTTAATTGTATTGAAAATAATTTCTTGTTTACAGGCATTCATTCACCGGTGAAACTTTGCACTCTGCATAATTTGTAAAGAAGAGACCAATTAGTGCTTCTTTTCATTTATTAATCCTTCCACTCTGCAAGAAAAAGATTTGTGTCATGCGTGCCCCCATTCTCCCGATTGGATGCAAAAACAAGATACTTACCGTTTCTGCTAAACATCGGGAATGAATCAAATGTCTGGTCATAACTGATTTGTTCAAGTCCAGAGCCATCTTCGTTGATCATAAATAAATTGAAATTATATCCTTTGGGTCCATTATGGTTAGAAGAAAAAATGATTTTATTGCCGCTCGGATGATAAAATGGTGCCCAATTTGCTTTGCCAAGATGGGTAATTTGCCTCATATTGCTACCATCAATATTACAAGTAAATAACTCCATTTGAGTAGGTTGCACCAATCCTTTTTTTAACAGCTCCTTATACTCAGTTTGATCTTCCGGAGTTTTAGGTCTTGATGCTCTGAAAACTAATTTCTTTCCATCCGGCGAAAAGAATGCCCCTCCGTCATACCCTAATTCGCTGGTCACTTGTGTTACATTAGTTCCATCTATGTTCATCACATAGAGTTCTAGATCCCCACTTCTGTCTGATGTAAAAACAATTTTATCTCCTTTTGGGGAGACTGTTGCTTCTGCGTCATAAAATTCATTGTGGGTGTATTGTTTGAGGATTTTGCCTTTGAGATCGGCGGTATAAATCTCATAATCCTTATATATTGGCCAGACGTATTTACCTCCTGGATTTCGCGGCGGCACCTCAGGGCAGCTTTTACCTGCGTGCTGCGTAGAGGCAAAGATGATAGACTTATCCCCAGGCATGAAAAAAGAGCAGGTCGTCCTTCCACCATCTACTGAGATATGTTTAGGTAAATTATCCTTTAAATTGTCCTCGAATACTTTGAAATAATAAATTTGATCACATTGCGCTCCCCAGTTCACATTGTCTGACTGGAAACACAACTTTTTATCGTCAAAACTCCAATATGCCTCTGCATTGTTGCTCCCAAAAGTCATTTGACGAACATTTTTGAAGTGATTTTCCCCTGGGAATGCAGCATTCTTTTGCTGTGTGGCAGAATCATTTAACCTGTGTTTAGGGCTACAAGAGAAAGAAAAAAGACTCACAGGTATCAGAATGGTGAAGAAAGCAGATATTTGCATGCAAAATAATTGAAAAATGAATTCCGATATTGAAATTGCCCAGTCAATTAAACTCCAAAACATCTCAAAAGTTGCCCAGAACCTGGGGATTCCTGAAGAGGATCTGCAGTACTATGGAAAATATAAGGCCAAATTGCCACTTCATTTGATCGATGAAGAAAAACTAAAAAAGTGCAAACTGATTTTGGTCTCCGCTATTTCTCCCACTCCAGCAGGCGAAGGAAAAACGACAACTAGCATCGGACTTTCTGAGGGTTTAAACAAAATTGGTAAAAAAAGCACCGTGGTTCTTAGAGAGCCTTCGCTTGGTCCGGTATTTGGTATCAAAGGCGGGGCAACAGGTGGTGGATGGAGTCAGGTCCTACCCATGGAAGACATAAACCTACATTTTACAGGTGATTTTGCCGCAGTTGAAAAAGCGCATAATCTCTTGTCCGCCCTTATTGACAATAATCTTCAGAATAAAAAGTATAGCCTCAACCTGGATGCCAGAACCATAGCTTGGAAAAGAGTGATGGATATGAATGATCGTTCATTGAGAAAGATCACGATTGGTCTCGGCGGTACAGGTAACGGAATCCCACGAGAGACAGGATTTGACATCACTGCAGCCTCAGAAGTTATGGCAATACTTTGTCTTTCAAAGAATATGGAAGACTTAAAACGTAGATTGGGAAATATTTTTATCGGTTTGACTATGGATAAACAGCCGATTTTTGCCCGTGATCTGAAAGCTCCGGGTGCGATGGCTACCCTTCTCAAAGATGCCATAAAACCAAATTTGGTGCAGACTATTGAAGGCAATCCGGCGATTATTCATGGTGGTCCATTTGCCAACATCGCTCAAGGTACAAATACCATCTTAGCCACAAAAATGGGAATGTCCCTGTCTGATTATGTTGTAACAGAAGCAGGATTTGGCTTTGATCTCGGTGCTGAAAAGTTCCTGGATATTAAATGTCGCACAGCAGGACTCAATCCCAATGCTGTGGTCATCGTAGCTACCATAAGAGCTCTGAAATATCATGGAGGTGCTTCACTTAAAGCTTTGGGAGATCCAAACCCCAAAGCAGTTGCCAAAGGATGTGACAACCTGGAGAAACACCTTGAAAATGCAGCTTATTTTGGAATTCCGGCTGTGGTAGCCATCAACCGTTTCGTCAAAGATACTGACGAAGAATTGCAGATCGTGAAAGAGAAATGTGAATCCTTAGGTGTCACAGCTATATTCTCCGAAGTTTGGGCAAAGGGTGGCGAGGGAGCTATAGAATTGGCTCATAAAGTTGCATCTCTTGCAGATAATTTTTCTTCAGCATTTAATCCTGTTTATGAATGGAGTGAGCCTGTAGAAAAGAAAATACAAGCAATAGCTACAAAAATATATGGAGCTGCTCGAGTTGAATATTCAGCAGAAGCCAAATCCGCGCTAAAAAGAATTCAAAATTTAGGTTTGGAGGGATTGCCCGTATGTATTGCAAAAACTCAAAAAAGTTTGTCTGACAATGCTGATTTAATCGGTAGGCCTCGAGACTTTACCTTGACAGTAAGGGAAATTGAAATAGCTGCAGGGGCGGGCTTTATCGTGCCAATTACAGGGGAGATGATGCGTATGCCAGGTTTGCCCGATGTTCCGTCTGCTGAAGCGATTGATATCGATGATGATGGAAATATCAGCGGCTTATTCTAAGTTAATGAATTTTCAAAAATTGAAATTCAAAAGATGTTTTTCAAACTCAACAAAGGATTTTAATAAATAGAGCCATATGTTTTGGATGGATTTACCTATCAGCGGAACGATATTGATCATCTGTCTGGTATGCATTTTGACGGTATGTATTTTCGAATTTGTCAACGGATTTCACGATACTGCTAATGCTGTAGCCACTGTGATTTACACAAAATCACTTAAACCCATACATGCCGTGATCTGGTCAGGCTTCATGAATTTTCTTGGAGTCATGACCAGTAGTTATATTTTCGGGATGGCTGTTGCAGGTAAGATAGCCTCGCTCCTTCCTCTGGAAACTGTTTTGACAAACAATGTGAACGAAGCAGTAGCTATGGTATTTGCTGCAATCATTGCTGCAATTTTTTGGAATTTGTTTACCTGGTATTTCGGCATTCCATGTAGCAGCTCACATACCTTGATAGGTTCACTTCTTGGTGTGGGTCTGGCCTTTTCATTCCTTCCAGGGCAAACTGCCAAAGCTGGTGTAAATTGGACTGAAGCTATAAAAATTGGAAATGCTCTATTGTTTTCTCCATTGTTTGGTTTCTCTGCAGCAATTGCATTGATGTTCCTCTTGAAAAAATCAATAAAAGATAAAGCTATTTTCAAGGAACCGGATCCTGAAAGTCGCCCACCTTTATGGATAAGGGCCATTCTTATCATGACTTGTACATTGGTTAGTTTTTTTCATGGATCAAATGATGGTCAGAAAGGAGTTGGGATGATGTTGATTGTACTCCTTGCATTTATGCCTACGCAATACGCGTTGTCACCCCATTTTGATTTAGGTAAAATGACGACTCAAATTAAAAAAATGGAAGATGCGCTGATTTATGAATCAACTATCAACTACGAATTAGAAAGAACGCTTTGTGCAAAAGCTGAAAGACTTAATGATTTCTATAATTACCTTGACGCTCTGGATTTGAAAAACAATAAAGCCGTCATGAACGCTAGAAAGCAAATGACAATACTCTCAAAAGAGATGAAGATCGTATTGAATGAGCCTAACCTTTTGTCTATGGATTCCAGCAGAAAGATACTTAAAACGGGGGTTGAGCTGATCAACGATTATACTCATCACACTCCTTGGTGGATCATCGTTTTGATTTCAATTTCTCTTGGGATTGGAACCATGATTGGCTGGAAAAGAATTGTTGTGACTATTGGTGAGAAAATCGGTAAAAGGCATATGACTTATGCCGAAGGTGCATCTGCCGAACTCATCGCTTCAAGCACAATAGGTTTGGCTTCCGGTTTCGGGTTACCCGTTTCCACAACACATGTATTGTCATCAGGTGTGGCAGGTGCAATGGTAGCATCCAAAGGAATCAAAAATCTTCAGGCTGGGACTATCAAAAACATAGCTCTCGCATGGATATTGACATTACCTGTGACGATGGTTTTATCAGCTGTTTTGTTTTTGATTTTCAGGATGTTTATCTGATAGGAAGCAAATCGCTTCTTCCTTTTTTTTAAATAAAAAAGTGGAGCTGGCGGGTTTCGAACCCGCGTCCAGAGAAAGTGTCAACAAACTTTCTACATGTTTAGTCACTCTTTTGAATTGTCAGGAGATCATGAGATAGAATGACGACCTAAGTTCCCCTTATTCTCTAAATCTCGCCCACGCACCGAGACTTTGCACAGACCAACCTGAGGTTTTATGATTTGCGGCGACCCTTATCAGGTATCAGAGTGGCGGCAAAAAGGCTTTTTAATCTATTAGATTAAGCAGCCAAGGCAAAAGAAGTATTGCCATTTGTAATTCGATAAGCGTTTTTAACGTAGCATCCTATCATCCTACGACATGCTTACTTGCAGACTGCATTTCCTGTCGATTCCATACAGCCCCATACTTCAATGAACATTTCTTTAATTGTATGCAGAACGTAAATTTGGAAAGTACAGTTCCCTACAACTAAAAAAAACTTTTGAGATTTAATTCGATCCTATTGAGGATGTCTAACTCGCCATATTTCTGAAAAATTTTACCGGTTAGTTTTTCGTATAGCTCTATATAACGTGCGGAGACCTGCGAGACAAAATCTTCAGGCATTGCCGGCATTTGCTGTCCAATCTGACCTGCAAAGCCATTTTCCATTAACCATTCTCTGACAAATTCTTTGGATAATTGTGTTTGAGCTTGCCCGGAATCCAAACTTTCCGCATAGCCCTCTGCCAGATAATATCTGGAACTATCCGGTGTATGAATTTCATCCATAAGTGTCAATTCACCATTATACAGTCCAAATTCATATTTTGTATCTACAAGAATGAGCTTTTTATCCAAAGCCATATCTTTACCTCTCTGGCTGATTGCAAATGCTTTTTGATATATATTATCTAAAAGTGCAGGTGTAACTATCTTATTCCTGAGAATTTCTGAATAACTCATGTCTTCGTCATGTCCGGCAGCTGCTTTGCTGGTAGGTGTAATAATAGGCTGTGGGAAGGCTTCACCTTCACGCATACCATCCGGCATCTTTACACCACAAAGCTCTCTCACGCCACTTTTATACACTCTCCATGCGTGACCAGCTAGGCAATGTCGCACTACGACTTCTATTGGAATTGGATTGCACCTCTTGCCAACACTGACATTTGGATCTGGTACAGACTCGAGCCAAACCGGACAAATATCCTTCACATGTTCCAGAAAATAGGCTGCAATCAAATTTAGCACTTGACCTTTATAAGGAATGGGGCTCGGCAGAATATGATCGAAAGCTGAAATACGATCGCTGGCAATAATAATCAGTTTATCCTGAAGAAAATACACATCTCTGACTTTTCCATGATATACAGACTCTTGCTGTTTAAAATGGAAATCAGTCTTCGTGAGTGAAGTCAGCATTCCTGTACTCTTCATTAAACACCTTACTACTAAATATTGATCAGCAAATTGCGGTCACAGATGATATCTTTGATCTCTTTAAGCACCGCGTACTCATTTGGCATGAGCTTTTTTACCAGTTTTTTAACTGCTACATATGCACCTTGGTCCAGTTCAGGTACCAAAGTACTTATTTTGTCTTTCACATAATACACATCATTTTTGATTAAACTCCTGATGCGTGGAATATCATGCCAGTCAGCTTCTATGGCAATGGTTCGAATCTCAGAACCATCATCCTGGATGGTATTCACTTCAATTAAGCCGGGGAGTTGCTCTATCTGATCTGCCTGAATAGGAATTCCCTGATAGAGCATCCAATTTTCATGAGGCGGTGTAGCTTTTGGAATCAACACTTCCACTCCTTTTTCGTGGATTCTGTATACAATTAGCCTGATTTTATTTCTGACAGTCATGGGTGCTAAGTTACATAAATATTACAATCCTGCGATCGATATATCTAGAAAATCATCATTTATTAGGATTCCAATGGAAATACATTATTCTTACTGAAGTTCCGTCTTAAGCGCCTGAAGGCCTGTTCGCGAATCTGTCTCACAAATTCATAAGACAATCCAAATTCCCGAGCAACTTCTTCTATAGTCATAGGTTCAGATTTTTCGAGTCCATACAATTTGGTCAGAATTTCCCTTTCCCTTGCATTGAGTGATCTCATGGCATACTTCAGTTCTTTCTGCATCGATTCACTTAATAAATTCATATCAGGACTGGAACTCGCAGAATCTTTGAGCAGATCCATCAGCACTCCACTACTCTCTTCATCACCCATCGGTGCATCCAGTGAAACGGTCCTAGAACCTATCTCTCCTAGAAAGGCTATATCCTCTTCTGAGACATGGAGTAATTCAGCCAATTCTTCCAATGAAGGCTCTCTTTCATTCTTTTGGATAAAATCCTGATATTCTTCATTGATTTTATTGTTAAGATGATATTTGTTGTATGGTAAGCGAATCATACGAGAATTCTCGATGATAGCCTGGAGTATTGATTGTCTGATCCACCACACTGCATAGGTGATAAATTTGAAACCTTTGGTTTCGTCAAAGCGATTTGCAGCTTTGAGTAAACCAACGTTTCCTTCATTGATCAGATCATTGAGAGTCAGTCCATTGTTCTGGTATTGTTTTGCGACTGACACTACAAAACGCAAATTGGATCTTACCATTTTATCTAGTGCAGCCTTGTCACCTTGCCGGATAAGCTTAGCCAGTACAACTTCTTCATCCGCAGTCAGTGTATCTATTCTGGAAATGTCAGACAGATACTTTTCGAGAACATCACTTTCTCGAGTAGTTATCTTCTGAGTTATTTTCAACTGCCTCATAAATTGGGTTTAATTAATTATAATCAACATAATAAATAGTATGCCGTTAATCAATTCAATACTATTTTTTTGATAAAAGTTTCCTCGAACGTCCAACACGTTCTATTTTATTATAAACTTAACATTTCAAAAGCTTCTATAATAAAATTCGGGATGCGTTTAAAATCCGATCATTCTTCTTTGTTTTTGAGCGCCATTAGAAGTCCATAAGCTCCTTTTTGAACGATTTTATATTGATTTATTGAGTCATCTTTCCGTATTCCAACCCAAGACTCTGATTTCTGGCTGATTTGCACAGGTTGAAGTTTAAAATCTTGATCAGACAAGGCAACAAACACAAAATCTCCACCTTCGAAATTCAATATACATTCTTCCGGCAATGCATCAGATAAAACAGATTTTACGGGAAGTTCTGCCTGGATATACATGCCGGGAATTATTTTTTGCTTACCTGAGATTATACTTGCATATACTTCAAGATACGATTCTGTATTGACTTGAGGCACTACTGATTCTATTTTGCATTGATATGACTGGTCTTTAGAAATATTGGAGTATCCGATGAATTCTGTCCCTTTTTGAATATCATTGATGTCACGTTCAAATATTTTAAGAACCAGTTTCAAATCATCCAAGCTTTGGATCTCAAGTAATTTTTGATCTGGGTTGACTCTGGATCCTGAATTTACCAAAATTTGTGTGATGGTACCTGCGACTTTTGATCTTACTTCAATGCTGGATTGAATTCCATGATCTTCAATTTGCTGTGGAACTAAACCCAACATCCGAACTCGCAGTGTAAGGCTTTCCAGAATTATGGATATTTCTTTCCAATCACTTTCGGCATTTTGCAGATTTTTGATACTCGTTGCTTGAGCTGAAGACATTTCCTTCTGTCGTTCATATTCCGATTTTTTGAGAATAAATGAATTTTTTGCTCGCAGGAAGTCTTCTTGCAGTTGTATCAATGATGGATCGGTTAAAACCATTAGCAATTGATTTTTTTTAACATTCATTCCAGGAATCACTTTGATACTTTGAATAGTAGAAGTAATAGGTGCATGAACACTCAAAATATTTTGTGGAAGTGCTAGAATTTTACCGTTTAATTTAATTTTAGAATTAATCTGTCTATTACTTAAAGTTGTGGTAGTCAATTGTAGATTTGACAGTTGTTGCAAATTTAGGCTTATTCTATCTGCGCTTTTCTCTTCAGCCTGCATATTTTGGCTTGATCCTTCGGGAGAACTTTTGCAGGAAGTAAATATTATATATAGTGTAAGGATTATTGAAATATTTATTTTATTAATATATTTTATCATTTTATTAAATTGTTATTTTTCAAAAATATTATTTTAGGTATAAATTCAATTTATCAGAAATTAAAAAATTCATTTTGAATTTTTTGAAGTAAACTTTTCAAACCAGAGGTACAATATTGGCAAAACTATTAAGGTTAAAAATGTTGCAATCATTAATCCACCGATAACCACAGTTGCAAGAGGTCTCTGCACTTCTGCGCCTGCACCATTGCTCAATGCCATGGGTAAGAATCCTAATGAAGCAACAAATGCTGTCATAAGCACGGGCCTCAACCTCATTAAGGTTCCTTTGATTACTATCTCATGTGTGTTTTGCATCCCGGATTGATGGAGACGATTAAACTCCGAAATCAAGACAATACCATTCAATACGGAGACTCCAAACAATGCAATAAAACCAATACCGGCACTTATGCTGAATGGCATTCCTCGAAAAGCCAAAAAATAAATACCACCCATTGCGGAAAGTGGAATAGCGGAGTATATCAACAATGCATGCTTAATACTATTAAATGCGAAATACAACAAGAAAAAAATCATCAACAATGCTGCTGGTACAGCTATCATAAGTCGAGATTTTGCTTTCTCCAAACTTTCAAATGATCCTCCATAAGTGACGTAGTAACCAGGTGGAAACTGCAGATTGCTTTCCACTTTTTTCTGGAGATCTGACACAACGCTTTGTACATCCTTAGCCCTTATATTGAATCCTACTACTATCCTTCGTTTTGCATCTTCTCGTTGAATCTGATTTGGTCCCAATTTTAATTCAACATTTGCAATATGAGAAAGCGGAATTTGAACTCCGCTTTTTGTTGCAATGAGCAAATTTTTGACATCTTGAATTTGCTCTCTGCTTGCAGAATCTAATCTAACTACTAAATCAAATCTCTTTTCATCTTCAAATACCAGCCCTGCACTTTGGCCTGCAAATGCCATATTCACCATACGATTAGCATCTGCGATATCAATTCCATAATGGGCAGTTTGGCTTCTGTCATACTGAATGATGATTTGAGGCAATCCATTGATTGGTTCTACGTATAGATTTTCTGTACCTTCCACAGTACTGACAATATTGCCCAGTTTCAATGCAAGATGAGCAAGGGAGTCTAAGTTTTCACCATAGATTTTGCATACCACATCTTGCCTTGCTCCTGTCATCAATTCATTAAATCGCATTTGGACAGGATACTGAAAACCTGCTGTGATGCCAGGAATGGCATTCAGTTCAGCACCCATTTTTTCTGCCAATTGATCGAAAGTTTTTGCAGAAGTCCATTCCTTTTTATCCTTCAGGATGACCATCATATCACTTGCCTCAATAGGCATTGGGTCTGTAGGAACTTCACCACTTCCGATCTTTGTTACAATCTTGATGACCTCTGGAAATTTGTCTTTTAATAATGATGCAGCTTTTTGTGTATACTCTATTGTTGTTTGGAGATTACTACCTGTTAGTACCCTTGTATCTACTGCAAAATCTCCTTCTTCCAATTCTGGTATGAACTCACCTCCGAGTTTCAGCATTACAAAAATGGATCCTGCAAAACTGAATAATACAAACGCTACTATCCATTTTGAATACCTTATTGCATATTCCAAACTCTGTCTATAAAGTTTGGATAGTTTCTCAAAAACAATATCTGAAAGATTCTTTTTTTGAGCGCCTTCTTGTTTCAAAATCAATGAACTCATCATTGGGATATAAGTTAACGACAATAAAAATGCACCTAAGAGTGCAAAAGAAACTGTTTGAGCCATCGGTCTAAACATTTTACCTTCAACTCCTTGTAAAGTGAGAATTGGTAGATATACAATCAAAATGATGACTTGTCCAAACACTGCACTATTCATCATTTTTTTTGTGGTGTGTTCTATTGTCTTGTCTAAATCTTGATGGTGAACTACATGTACTGATTTTAGTGAAGAATTGATATGTAGTTGATGGAGTACTGCTTCTACGATTATCACAGCACCATCTACGATTAGACCAAAATCCAGAGCACCCAGACTCATCAAATTTCCGCTTACTCCAAAATAATTCATCATGCTAATAGCAAACAACATTGAAAGCGGAATCACAGAAGCCACCAATAGGCCGGCACGCAAATTTCCAAGAAAAACCACGAGTATAAATACTACGATCAATGCACCTTCCATCAAATTTTTTTCTACTGTACTGATCGCATTATTGACCATTTTAGTTCGGTCCAAAAAAGGCTCTATTTCGACACCTTCAGGGAGTGTTTTTCTGATACTTTCAATTTTTTCCTTGATGTTTTTGATAACCTGGTTGCTGTTTGCTCCTTTGAGCATCATGACCACCGCACCTGAGACTTCACCACTTCCCTCCATACACATCGCGCCGTATCTGGTGGCTGTCCCCAACTCTACCTGTGCGATGTCTCTTATAAAATATGATTCACCTGTTTTCAATGAACGGACGACGATATTTTCTATGTCAGATTTTGATGTGATGAGCCCCTCAGACCTGATGTACTGGATGGTGGGGCCTTTGTCAATATATGAGCCACCGGTATTGCCGTTATTCGACTCAATAGCATTAAAAACATCTTCCAAGCTAAGAGATATGGAGTTGAGTTTATCGGGTGATATCGCAACATGGAATTGCTTGACCTTTCCACCAAATGAACTGACTTCTGCTACACCTTCGACACCAAGCAGTTGACGTCTTACGATCCAATCTTGAATTGTCCGAAGTTCAGTTGGGCCATATTTTGATTCATAAGACTTGGCAGCTTTCACAACATACTGATAAATTTCGCCCAAGCCTGTGCTTACAGGACCTAACTCAGGCGTCCCCATTCCAGGTGGAAGTATCCCCTGAATCTGTTGAATTCTTTCCGCTACTTGCTGACGGGCCCAGTAGACATCTACTTCATCTTTGAAAACGATGGTCACCAAAGAAAGACCGAACCTGCTGAAACTTCTTATTTCCTTTATACCTGGAATATTAGAAGAAGATTGTTCTATAGGGTAAGTCAGCAACCTCTCTATGTCTATTGCACCATAAGATGGAGCTACAGTAATGATTTGAACTTGATTGTCCGTAATGTCCGGGACAGCATCAATGGGAAGTTTTGTTACCTGATAGGAGCCGTAGATGATAAAAACGACAGTGATCAGGCCAATCAACAGTTTATGTCGAATGGAAAATTCTATTATTGAGTTTAACACATGTATTAATTTACAACTGATGAAGAATGATCCTCACATCAAGTATTGAATAATGTTCCCTAATCACGAAAATCTTAAAACTGAGCTTCAATGATCAGGATATTCATTTATTTAACAATAATTAAGTGGAGGAAAGTAAGGTCAACCTGAATGATTTTTCAGGTCAATTGCATCAGCTGCATTTTGGCGGTTGCCAGAGATTCTCGCTGTAATTTGTACTTATCCATAGGTCAGCTAAAAAATTTCGAGATTTCCGAGTAGGATTCGTCGAAACTCTGATCTGGAGTTGGCATAGCTGAGGATAGTAAAGGTCTTTAATTTCGTGTGATGGTAAATGAGCGGACTTAAACGGTAATTGTTGATCTTTTCCAAAATCTTCGTCCATCACCGGTTCACTGATGTAATGCATCTCCCAAAATTCAGTTAAGCTAAACTGCTCATCTTTGACCAGATGCTCGAGCACATGAACTAATACAAGAGGTGCTTTCACCAGCTCCGAAAAAGTCTGAACGCTGCCTAATAGACTTAATAATAAAATAATATAACCCGCTTTTTTCACCCTTTATGCAAGTATCTTAAATCAAACAAGAAACTTGATATTTTGTTTGCTCGCACAAATTCGAAAAGCCTATACTTTGCCGATCAAAACAAAAGTATCGGTAGTGGATGCAAGATTAATCTTCTTTATTTGGCTGATCTTTAGTTTCTTTTTGCATAGCAGCTTTCCGCGATAATCGGAGCTTATTTGTCTTTGGATCTACTCCTACCAATTTAATCGTAACTGGATCTCCTACTTTGAAATAATCCTCGACCTTGTCAACTCTTTGGTGGCTGATTTCGCTAACGTGGAGTAATCCACTTTTGCCAAAGAAATCAACAAATACACCATAAGGGAATATCGAGACGACTCGACCTTCGTAAATTTCACCTACCTGAGGTACGAATGTGATTGTGCGGATCATTTTGGCTGCGGCTTCTATTGCCTCTTTGTTATTACTTGCTATGTTGATAACACCTTTATCTCCTACTTCTTCGATATTAATCTTTGTTCCGGTTTTAGCTTGCATTTCCTGGATCACTTTTCCACCAGGACCGATAACAGCACCGATGAAACTCTTGTCGATGATGATCTCCATAATTCGAGGTGCGTGCGGTTTGAAGTCATCTCTTGGTATGGAGAGTGACTCTTCCATTTTGTCGAGGATATGCATTCTTCCGTCACGCGCTTGCAGCAATGCTTTCTGGAGTAATTCAAAAGAAAGGCCATCGATCTTCATATCCATTTGGGTACCGGTAATACCCTTCCGGGTTCCTGTTACTTTAAAATCCATATCTCCTAAAGCATCTTCATCTCCCAGAATATCTGATAGAATGGCGACTCGGTCACCGTCGGCGATAAGGCCCATGGCAATACCGGCAACAGAAGATTTTACAGGTACTCCAGCATCCATCAATGCCAGTGATCCGGCGCAAACTGTGGCCATAGACGAAGAACCATTTGATTCTAATATATCAGATACAATACGAACCGTATATGGGAAAACATCCGGCATTATCTGACGAATAGATCTGGCAGCGAGATTAGCATGACCTATTTCACGGCGACCTGGTGCTCTGAGTGGTCTTGCTTCTCCGACAGAGAAAGGCGGGAAATTATAATGTAAGATAAAGCTTTCGTCGTAAGACAAAAGAGCATTGTCTATCAACAATTCATCGTCTTTAGTGCCCAGAGTTATACTTGTCAGAGATTGAGTCTCACCACGATTGAATATCGCTGACCCATGTGTCGAAGGCAAGTAATCTACCTCTGTCCAAATCGGTCTGACCTGTGTTGAATTCCGTCCATCCAATCTCATCCCTGAATCTAAGACTACCTGACGGACAATTTCTTTTTTCAATTTGTCATAATATGACTCAATAGTGCTTTTGTGCTCTGCTGCGAATTCTTCGCCATAAAGCTCTAGCATTTTTTCTTTTGCAGACTTTAATATAGCGTCAAACGCTTCTTTTCGAGTGTTTTTGTCTGAGGCAGACATCGCCACATTTTTAATTTGAAGAGCTGCATGCTCATTCAGCAAGTCTTTCACCTCTTTCACCTCAAGTACTTCAGGCAAAGTTCTTTTTATAGATACTTTATCGCCAAGCTGCGCAGCTAATCGAAGTTGCGCTTCGCACTGTACTTTGATTGCTTCGTGCCCAACCCGTATAGCTTCTAGCATTTCTTCTTCAGAACATTCCTTGGCCTCTCCTTCCACCATCATTAGATTCGTGAGAGAAGCTCCGATAATAATGTCCAGTGTGGCTTCTTTAAGTGCAGATCTATTTGGATTGATGACATACTCCCCGTTGATTTTTGCTACACGAACTTCGGAAATGGGGCCATCAAAATTAATATTAGAACAAGTAATGGCAGTCGAAGCTGCCAATCCAGCCAGTGCATCAGGCAGTGTCTCTTCATCTCCTGAAATCAGATTAATGACCACCTGGGTATCGTTGAGATAGTTATCAGGGAACAGCGGTCGCATCGTTCTGTCAACTAAACGCGAAATAAGTACCTCGTAGTCAGATAATTTAGATTCCCTTCGAAAAAAATTGCCCGGTATTCTACCTGCGGCTGCAAATTTCTCTTGGTAGTCTACAGAAAGGGGGAAGAAAGACTGGCCTTCTTTTGGTTCTTTATTGGAAACGACCGATGCAAACAGCATGGTATTGCCCAATTTAACGACGGCTGAGCCATCAGAAAGAGTACCTAATTTGCCGGTTTCGAGGATGACCTCTCGTCCATCGGGAAGATGAAATGAGGTGGAAAAAGGGATTTTTTGACCCATGATAGAAAAACTTAATATGTTAAACAATAACCGGCAATCTCAAACTGATCCACTTGTTTTCGCTTATCCAAGTGAAAATATTCCCCGATTCCGAATTTATAAAAATGTGATCAATGCGATGCGGATTACTTTCTTAATCCTAACTGATCCAATACTTTCTTGTAACGATCGAGGTCCTTGTGGTGAAGATATTGTAATAGTTGTTTTCTCTTTCCAACCAGATGAAGCAGAGAGCGTCTGCATGAATGATCTTTTTTGTTGGAACGGAGATGCTCAGAAAGAGCCTGGATTCTAAATGTGAACAATGCGATTTGACCTTCAGTAGATCCAGTATTGCTCGCACTGCCTCCGTACTGTTTGAAAATGTCTGATACTTTTTCTTTACTTAAATAAGAACTCATTATAAAATTTTAAAAAATGACCAAATGCGATCACGAAGATCTGTTTTAGCGCTGCAAATATACACTTATTTTAAAATAACTGCAATTCTTGATCTTTAAATCTGCTCACGAGCAAGAGTATATAAGAATATTATAAATATGATAAATTTGGTTAATATAGTCTCGAATTACATTAAAACAGGTAATATTTATCATATATTTTTATAATTTAATCACATTTGGGAGTCAAAAGCTTAAAATATTTATACTTTTGCTTAAATTTTTAAAATTCTCATTATTTATGACAAACAACCGCAACACAGCTCTCCAGCTCTTCTTATCACGCCAAAAGAATGTGAAAGAAAGAGTTAATCTAAAAATTTCAGGGTATTACGCTGAAAATGTATTCAATGACCAAAAACTGCGCGCCTACCTTTCCAATGAGGCATATAAGTCTTACAACCAACACCTTTCGCAGGGTCAGAAAATTTCTCGTGAGCTGGCGGATCAAATCGCCGCGGGACTAAAATCCTGGGCGATGGAGCAAGGTACAACCCATTATACTCATTGGTTCCAACCACTGACGGGTTCTACAGCTGAAAAACACGACAGTTTCTTTACGATCTCCAGCAATGGTTCTCCGCTTGAGAAGTTTGATGGTGATGCTTTAGTACAAGCTGAACCCGATGCCTCTTCTTTTCCCAGTGGTGGACTGAGAGCGACATTTGAAGCGCGGGGCTATACTGCTTGGGATCCTATGTCACCCGCTTTCATTATGGATATTGCAGGGTCCAAGACACTGTGCATTCCAACTGTATTTATTTCATATACCGGTGAAGCGCTGGACCATAAGGCACCCCTACTCCGATCGATAGAAGCTTTGGACAAAGCAGCAACTGGCGTAGCGCGTTACTTTGATCGATTTGTAAATAAAGTAACGGCCACACTTGGATGGGAGCAAGAATATTTCCTCATCGACAAAGCAATGTATTATGCCCGTCCTGATTTGATGGCAAGCGGACGAACCATTTTTGGCAGAGGTCCTGCAAAAGGTCAGCAATTGGAAGATCATTATTTCGGCGCCATACCGGAGAGAGTTTACAATTTTATGGTTGATCTGGAAATGGAATGTCACAAGCTGGGTATCCCTCTGCGAACTCGGCACAATGAGGTCGCACCAAGTCAGTACGAGTGTGCACCAATGTTTGAAGTAGCTAATATAGCCGTAGACCACAATTCGCTTTTGATGGATCTAATGGATCGCGTGGCTCGGAGGCATCACCTTATGGTCTTGTTGCATGAAAAACCATTTGCGGGGATCAATGGCTCCGGCAAACACAACAATTGGTCTATGAGCACTGATACTGGAACCAATCTTTTAGGGCCCGGAAAAACTCCTCGCAACAACCTTCAGTTTTTGACATTCTTCATCAATACGATCAAGGCTGTTCATGATCATGCAGACCTGCTCAGAGCCAGTATAGCATCAGAAAGCAATGATTATCGGCTTGGTGCAAATGAAGCACCTCCTGCGATCATTTCGGTATTCATAGGTGGTTATCTTACTAGAGTGCTTGAAGCAATTGAAACTCGTGCAGAAGATGATTTAAAGGAGGACGAAGAGAATAATCTTAAACTCGATATACACAAAATGATACCTGATGTCATGATGGACAATACAGATCGAAACAGAACATCACCATTTGCATTTACAGGAAACAAGTTTGAATTCCGCGCGGTGGGATCTTCTGCGAATTGCGCAGACCCAATGATGATACTGAATACTATTGTCGCTCATCAGCTGAGTGATTTTAAGGCTAAAGTGGACAAGAATGTTGAAGCAGGTGACAAAAAAGATTCTGCAATATTGAAAGAGCTTCGTTCGTGTATCAAATCTTGTAAGGCAATTCTTTTTGAAGGAGACAATTATAGCGATAGTTGGGCTAAAGAAGCCGCCAAAAGAGGTTTACCAAATATTAAAACAACTCCAGAAGCATTGGATGCATTGGTTTCTAAAAAAGCAATTCATCTTTTCAGCAAATTCAACATACTCTCTGAAAAAGAGCAGGAAGCTCGACATGAAATTTATCTTGAAAAGTACATTAAAAAGGTTGAGATTGAAGGTAGCCTAATTGTAGAACTTGGCCTCAATCAAATCATCCCGGCATGTTTAAGATATCAGTCAGACCTTTTCAAAAATGTCAAATTAGCCCAAGACGCTGGTTTGTCAAAATCGACAACTAAAAGTGTGCAAGATCTGATCAATAAAATTTCAGAACACATAGATGAGATCTATTCAAATATTCAAAAGATCGAAACCGAAAAAGTAAATGCCCACAAAAAGAAAAATACCAAAGAGCAGGCAGTTTACTTCTGTGAAAATGTCAAACCACTATTTCTCACTATTCGGGGTCATGTGGATGATCTGGAACTTATCGTTGAAGATCAATACTGGCCAATGCCAAAATATCGCGAGATATTATTTGCCAGATAGTAGTTTCAAAAATCATGTCAATAATGAAGGCCATCAAAACAGATGGCCTTTTTATATTTCATTGGTCCAATTGGATAATTATTGAGAAGATTTAATGAATGAGTTCAACTTAACTCCTTTGGCTGTATTGATTTTCACATAATAGACCGCATCTCGAAGATGCTTTATGGATATACGATCGGTAATGTCCTTGTCATTTAAATACATAGCTCTCCTTCCACTGAGATCATATAATTCAATTGAATACACTTGTATATTTTGCATTCCTGTGATATAAATACATTCGCTGGCAGGATTGGGCAATATTTTTATATCCTGAAGTTGATCAACGACCTTGTTATTTGTGGTTTCGCAGGTATGATTTTGGATAAACTGAAATTCGCAACCATTGTCATCCCTAAGAATCACAGTATCCGGTATTTGGTTGGGCACATAAGCTGAATGGTAAACAGTAGAATTCTCGATGGTTCCATTTCCTTTGATTATCAAGTATGGTGTCTTGCCTCCAATTATACTGAATTGATAGGTATATCCTTGGAGAGAAGTATCGCATATGATTTGTTCGATGGTGTCTTTGGTGAATGTATCGTAGAAGGTCAATTCCACTGTATCACTACTGGAGCAATTTGAATTTCCTGAAACCCATTCGAAACAATACTTTCCTGCTTGATTGACTTCGACATTTGATACCGTTAGCTGAGGTGATGCGATCGTTGCAGAATCACCGCAAATTTGTCTCCAGATTCCTCCGACACCATTTGAATTTGCTTTTAGTGTCGAATTACTTCCACAGATGATGAGATCTGCACCTGCGTCCGGTTTTGATGGACTGGTCAAAAAATATACTTTTTGACAAATCTGTTTTTTGATATCACAAAAATTTCTGACACCTACACAAACTTCTGCTTCAGATCTCAGACTATCCCACTCTATTTGAATCTGTGTTTTATTTTCTGGATCGGGAGTTGAGATCAATCCTCCTGTAACATTCCAATGAATGCTTTGATAATAAAGTGTAGAATCAATGGAAAAAATTGAAGTCCTGGCATCACAAATTATCGTATCTCCCTTTAGTTTAAAGTCTTTTAGTTGAATTGAATCTTCATTAAAATATTCACAAAAGAATGTTTTAATTTTTTTATCTGCATCTCCATAACCTACATCAACCGATAATTCCAGGCAATAATTGCCTTTCTTCAACAATGTAGCATTTAAATTTTCTTCATGACTTATAGTAACAGAAGTATCTGAAGTTTCGAACCAGCGGTATGCAAAAGTATACTTTACGTCTACGTTGTTCGCACAATATTTAGTTACATCCTTAATATTTGGAAAATATAGTAAGCTATCCTCCCGACATGCTGATTCCATGACACTTTTGAATCCGGGATATATAGTAAAGAGATGGTATGCTGAATCACAACGGTACGGGATTGTAGAATTTATTACATCTATTATTTTGTAATTATTACAACCCTTATACTGTTGTCCTGTGGTTGGATCTTTATAAAGATCTGTACTGTCACTGCCAATGAAGTAAACACTTGGAGATTCCGGAATAGGAAGAATATAAAAATCTCTGACTGAGTCATATTTGCAGCAATTCGCATCTGCAAATTCTTTTGTATAGGTACCGTCCGAATTAATTTCTATACCGTGCCAATAATATGGTAATTTATTAAAACAGATATATGCTTTATTGCCAACATAGCTTTTTTTGGGCTCAATAGTGATTGTTTTGCAGAATGGGGCTGTTTCAGAACAAATCTGCCCGAATGGATTATCACCGACAAATTTACTGACACACAAAGTATAAGTTCCAGGGCTTAAGTCTTGCGGCAGTCTAACTACTCGTTCAAAATCTTCTAAAATTAAACCATCCAAGGTCCATTTGAAAAAATTAAGACATGAGGATGAACCTCGTTCCACTTCTTCATACATATTACAATTTCCTTCACAAAATTTAGTCTCGCCTATTATAGTGGTTATAGGTACCAATTCCGGTGCATCGCCTCCTGTAATGCTTAAAGTATAATTGCAAATATCCCCACCACATCCATCAACGAATAAATAATAATACTTACAAGCTTCCAAGTTTGCTAAAATCGTATAAGAGCCTGGAGCACCGGTACATATTGAATGACAAGTAATTTCTTGACCACAGAAACAATCCGCCCAAATACCCATTTGCAGCCCTTGACCAAGGTTGCATGAGGAATAATTAATAGTAATACTTACATTACCTCCTTTTGTTACAAATGACCACCATTCTGTATTTTGAGGACCATCATCAGGGCCTGATCCCGGACAAAGCGCCGTTGTCCCACATGGATAATAATCCGGGTGTTGATCAGCAGTAATCTGACAAGTATATCCATTTAAATCACCTAAGCCACACAATAATTTTACGGTGTTTAGACAATCACTTGAAGGACTTGGTGTGCACTGGGTATAACTGTAATTTGAAAAAAAAATATTAAACCCTAATAGGGTCAATAATAGTTTGAAATTCATAATATTTTTATTCATTTTTTGGTTATTCATTAAATCTTGTTAAGCAATCTAATTTAAAGGCTTTGAAAAAATAGACAACCTACTCTTTAAGTTCAATTCAAATCGCAGAAGTGGAAATCGAAAAGAAATGATACTTGACAATTAATTTACATCTCATCAATAATGACCCTGCTTGGTTGAGATTCGCTTCTTCATCTCAATAAAATTTTGCATACAAAGAGTTGATAATGCTCTGAAAACTCAATGGGAATAAAATTTTATAGACCAAAATGAAATAAATATTGATCACCCATCCTTAATATATTTTCTGTTTTGATACAGGTATTATTTTCCCAAACTTGAAGCTGGTATATGCCTTGTAGTAGTTTACTCATGTCTATATCATTACTGTCCTGAAAAATGTTTTGACCTTTACATCTCTGCCATAGAAGTCGGTGATTTTACTGTATATTTTCCAGGGTTGGTATTCCAGTACATTGAGATAAAGTAGTTCTTGACAAGGATTGAGCACAAAACGAATATCGATGTCAGCCTCTACTGCTGATACCCTTGTGCTGCCAATGTGCAATGTCCTACACAAGCTATCCGCAATATATAAATTCTTTACCGTAAGGCAGGCGGTACAAGTTCTGTTCCAGAGGTAGTTGTGGTCAGGATGTTTCTGATTGCTTTGATTGCCATTTCCAAAGTCCCAAAGTCACTCAGCTGGCTCGTATACACTCAAATCTGTAAACACAAAATGCAGGTAATCCAATGTATCCTGATCCTGTCTTCACAAGGACTAGCGGACATTTTCTATACCGAGACTGTCACAGGTGCTGCCGTCCAAAGGTCAAAGTTTGAATTGCAAATTCATTTGATTCTGGAAGAGATGCACTGCGCTTGTCATTGGGCCGATGGATCGTGCATCACAAAATTATTGTGTGAATTGTGATATAATTCTTGTCATCAGGGACTAATTGATGCCCGTCATATCCTGAACCCCATCTGGTCTGGTTTTGTATCTGTCTGATCAGGAAACATGAAGGTGAAGACATCTTCCTAGTCCATCTGAAAGAGTTCTTTTGCTTCACTGTAATACAAATACCGGGAATTTGAAGAGAAACCTAGACCTACAAAACCAATAGTGGGATGATTATATTAGCAAACATAATCGATCTGTAAGGTACATCGGTCAAAATTGTGCAAATAGATCGACAAACCTACATTGAAGTCAAATACTTCCATAAGCGCAAATTGGGAGCCATCAGAGAAAAAAACCAACTGTCCTGCACTATCCTGGACATAGGACCCCACATGCAGGGTATCTATCAGATGGATGCTTATGGGATCCAGCAAGTACTTATAAAAAAAGCTTTATATGAGGTCTATACATTTTTATGTATAATTTCCAATCAAGGATAAATGTAATATTTCTTCTAATCTAACTCAATGCTCAAAATTAATTTGTTCAGGCTTATGTTTATGCTTGAATAATATCATAAATGCAATTGCGATCACCAAAGCATATGCAGCAAAAGTCAACCAGATATGATGCCAATCTTTTACTCCATCCACCATGAAATAATTGGAAATAAGCCACCCGCTGATGATACTACCTAAAAATGCACCTATTCCATTAGACATCATCATAAATAAACCTTGAGCGCTTGACCGAATATTGGCGTCAGTAGAAGTTTCTATAAAGAGTGAACCTGAAATATTAAAAAAATCAAAAGCCATTCCATACACGATGCAAGACAAGATAATCATCCAAAGATTTGGACCAGGGTCTCCATAAGCAAACAAGCCAAAACGCAACACCCATGCCAACATAGCGAATAACATAACTTTTTTGATTCCGAATTTTTTCAAAAAATATGGAATAGTCACAATAAATACTGTCTCAGAAATTTGTGAAATGCTCATAATCAAAGTTGAATAGCGTACCACAAGTGAATGAGCATATTCGGGTTGAGTTCTAAATCCATCCAAAAAAACATCGCCATACATATTGGTAAGCTGTAGTGCTGCTCCCAGAAATAATGAAAAAATAAAGAATAGTGCCATCTTGTAATTTACAAACAATTGGAATGCATTCAGACCTAATTGTTCTGACAATGAAGCATTTTTTGCTATCTTATTTTGTGGTGGACAAGCAGGCAAGGTAAATGAATATAAACCCAATAATATTGCACCTGCGGATGCGATATAAAATTGCCCCGCCGTTGCCTTATTCCCACTGAGATTAGTGATCCACATAGCAACAATAAAGCCAACAGTACCCCATACTCGAATCGGTGGAAATACTTTGACCACGTCGAAACTTTGACTCTTTAGAATCGTATATGATATTGCATTAGACATTGATATCGTCGGCATATAAAACAACATCGCAACAAGCATGATGGTGTAAAATGCTGCAGGATCCATCGCCTGTGGGAGAAAGAATAAACTCAGGCCGTAACAGATATGAAGTAAACCATAAAGTCGTTCTGCATTGACCCACCTATCAGCAATGATTCCAATGACCGGAGGCATGAAAATTGATGAAATGGCAAGTGTAGAAAATACTGCTCCAAACTGTACCGGTGACCAGTTTTTGGTCGCAAACCAATAGTTGCCAATTGTGATCAACCATGCACCCCATACAAAAAATTGCATAAAACTGATCAGGGTAAGTCTGAACTTAATACTCATTGGAGATTTGATTTATTTCGGATCTAAAAAAATACGGAACCTCGATTTTCTTTCTTTGAGATTCCGTATTTATACTTTGTTTTAAATATTATAATGTTCAATAAAAAAGGGCCATGAATTATTGAACAACCCAGGCTTTGCTTATTTCTTTTTCAGCATTTTTGATTCGAATATAATAAACACCAGGAACAAAATCAGTTGCGTTGATTTCTGAAAACGGTTTGTTATAGACTATCCAATTTTGCAGAACTGTACCCTGCGCATCTCGTATCTCTATAGAAGTTTTAGCACTAGCTCTTTCACCGAAATACCAACTTATTCTACTCATTCCTCCTGCAGGATTGGGTGCTATATTGACATGTGTAGCTAGATGAGAATCATTTGTTCCTGTTAGATTCTTAACTTCAAAAGGTCCGAAACTTCTCTCACAAAGTAAAGCATCAATAACCTTTAATGAGTAAAATCCAGGTAGAACCTGAATGAGGTCTTCATTTGTAGAATTGTTGTTCCACAGGAATGTATAAGGCTTCGTACCACCCTGAGCAGTAATATCAATCGAACCATCAGCTGCCCCTGTAGAATGAGTAATATTAGCCGAACTCAGGGCTATGGCATCCGGCTCACTGACCGCGAAACTCTGGGAATAAGTATTGCCCGCATTGTCTTTCAATACCAAATTGTAATTACCTGCCGGCAAATTATTTAATTCTGATGAACTTGCTCCATTGTCCCAATCAAAAATATATGGAGGTGTACCTCCACCGGCAATAACACGAATAGAGCCATTAGTTCCTCCATTACAAGATACATTTTGAACTTGCCAGTTAGAAATAGTCAGCACTGCAGAGGCAGATAAGCGAAATTCCTGGCATGACTCTGAGCTTCCACATTCATTTGTTACATTAAGACAAACCTTGTAATTTCCATCTTTAGTGTAAATATGCTCAGGATTCAATTCTGTACTCGTCAATCCATCACCAAAATTCCACAATCTGGATTGGATTAACCCTGTTGTTTTATCGGCGAACTTCACAGAAAGTAGTGTTGCAGAGCCTTCAAAAATAGAAGTCAAGCTACTCTGTTCATCAACAAGTAGATCAGCTGTTGATGTACACGTGTTTATGAGATCATTCACAGTCAATGTGTAGGTACCTTTTTTGTCCACGAGAGGTGACAGGGTATTTTGTCCACTGACTATGTGACCATCAACTGTAGTCCATAGAGGTGTGTACCTGACTCCAGAAGAAGATTTTGTTCCATCTAGAATTACACTATTGGATTGGCAAAATAATATTGAATTTACCTCGCCAACATTAACAGTAGGCTTTGTTCTATCTTCCAATACAATGATTGTGCTGTCACGATTGCAATAGTTTGTTTTGTCTGTAATTTTTAGATTATAATTTCCTTTAGAATCCACCAATGCATTCAAGCTATTGCCATCCAGGATATTTCCGTCAGAACTTGTCCATTTAAAACTGTAGTTCGAACCGGTCGAAGATCCGGAAGCATCAACATTTACTTGATTTATTGTACAATTCAATACCAATGGTTCCACAACTGAAATCTGAGGCTTAATCTTGTTTTCACCAATGGCTACTGTATCCAATGTCAGACATTGATTGATGGTATCCAATAAATTGAATACATAATTCCCTCCAAAATTTACATTGAGGATGCGAGAAGTGTCCTTGAATTGTGGAACTGACATCTTTGTCCAAAAATATTTCAAATGGGGAGCAGAAAATTTTGGAGCAAGATTCAGAGATTCTGTAAGACAATTGAGTAAACTATCTCTGACTCCTTCCATTTCGGGAAACTTTCTCAAATCATTGACAAAAATTGAATCTTTGTCATAGCAATAAGTATTCAGGTCCGTTACTTTCAGTACATACCATCCTTTTTTATCAACTTCAATATTCACTTGTGAAGGATTCGAAACAATTTTTCCATTTTGAGTACTCCACTCATACTTCAAATGCAAGCCTTGAGTACTTCCTTCTCCTAATACAGATACAGTATCATTTACACAATTGATATGAGAAGAAATTTGTGTTAGCGCTTCGGGTTTATTGGTTCCATTGATTTCAAATTGGACAACCAATTCACAATCATTTCTGTCCTGAATGGTAACTGAATAATTACCAGCTGCGAGGCCGCCGAATTCTGGGTATGATTGGTCACCAAATCCAATATTATAACGATAAGGTTGGACTCCTCCGGTGGTTTGAAATACAATTCCTCCGTTTTCGTCATTACAAGTTTCATCTACGACATCAAAATCTGCCAACAATTTTGCGGGTTGTGTAATCTGCGCTGATTTGTATAATTTGCAATTCAATGCATCAGTGATAGTAAGAGAATAATTCCCTGCAGGTAAATTTTCAATATTTTGATCTATTGATCCATTTGACCACAAAAATCTATATGGAGGTGTCCCATAATCCAAATCTATCTGGATAGAGCCAGCGGCATCACCATGACATAGATTGTGCTGAACATTTGTGCTAAGTATTTCCATCCCCTTCTGAGTGCCACTAACGGTGTAGGGGCCAAATTCTTTGAAATATCCGTTGTTGTCAGTGATGGTCACTTCGTATGTACCTGCCCCTACATTTGTTAAATCTTGAGATGTAGCACCATTGCTCCATGAATAATCCAGACTACCATAGCCTCCAGTCACATTGATGTCTACTTTACCATCATTACCACAGATAGAATTCGTGATATTAGCTGAAACCACATTGAGTTTAAAACTTTTTGTGATCCAATTTTCATAATTGGAGTAACTCCTAGAAATGATCTCCCAGACTCTTTTATCAGGAGAAATCACATATAAAGTAGGAAAATAATTGATTTGGTATGATTCTCTTACACCATCGCCGCTTTGCAGATCGCAGATTGGATATAGAGTACCTGAAACCCAGTTGCCCTGAGTGCCACCTACACAGCCAGAAGGGCCATAGAGGCAAGAAGTATTAGTATTGTAATCTGCTTCCAACATGACTACAGTTGTCTCAGAAGATAAGTTGGCATAAACACTCTCCAAGACACCACTCTGATGAAAGCTCCAACAAGGGCCACACCAGGTAGCCATAAAATCTAAGCAAGCTGCTTTGTTGGCGCCCATTGCCCCATACAAACTGTACGATCCCCCTGTTATGGTGGTGACTGCAAAATCAGGAGCCGGAGAACCGTTTGACAACTGTGCAAAAGCTGTATTTGAGCCAGTTGAACATAGGAATAAAACCAAAAGTATAAACTTGATTTTCATGTTTTAAGAAATTTTGCTCGAAAGATATATAAATCCATTTGAATCTATGAATCAGAACTGTCCTATCTTCTAAAATTTCTCATCTGATTCATCATATTGGACATGCCTTGACCTTTACTCATCATATGCATCATCTTGCGCATCTCTTCAAATTGCTTGATGAATGCATTGATCTCATGGACAGTTTGTCCACAACCCCGAGCTATGCGCATTTTGCGGTTCATATTTAGAATTTCGGGTTTGAGCCTTTCATCAGGAGTCATAGACTGGATAATGGACTCTACTTTTTTAAATGAACTATCATTAATGTCAATGTCTTTGGTGAGTTTGCCCACTCCAGGAATCATACCAAGCAAACTTTTAATATCGCCCATCTTTTTAATCTGATTGATTTGACTGAGGAAGTCATTAAAATCAAATGCATTTTGTTTGATTTTCTTTTCAATCTTCTTTGCTTCTGCCTGATCAAACTGATCCTGAGCTTTCTCAACGAATGAAACAATATCACCCATTCCCAATATGCGCTGCGCCATACGGTCCGGATAAAAGATATCCAAGGTGTCTAGCTTTTCTCCGGTAGAAATAAATTTGATCGGTTTTCCGATGGTATATTTTACAGAGAGCGCTGCACCACCCCTGGTATCTCCGTCTAACTTGGTCAATACGACGCCATCGAACTGTATCCTGTCATGAAAAGCTTGAGCCGTGTTGACAGCGTCTTGACCGGTCATTGAATCCACTACAAATAAGGTCTCAGAAGGCAGAATAGAATTCTTTATTCTCTCGATTTCTGCCATCATTTCCTCATCCACGGAGGTACGACCAGCAGTATCTATGATGACCACGTCATTTCCGTTAGCTCTGGCTTGGTCTATTGCTTCTTTTGCTATAGTAACCGGATCTTGCGACCCTAGATTTTTATAAACCGGCACGTCTATTTGTTCACCAAGCACAGACAATTGGTCTATCGCGGCTGGACGGTACACATCGCATGCTGTGAGAAGGGGCTTCTTGTTTTTCTTAGTTTTCAGGTATAATGCCAGCTTGCCCGAAAACGTCGTCTTTCCTGACCCTTGCAAACCGGAAATAAGTATCACCGCAGGATTTCCGCTGAGATTGAGACCGGCAGCTTGTCCACCCATAAGCTCCACAAGCTCATCCATCACGATTTTGACCATAAGTTCGCCAGGCTTCACAGCTTTTAAGACGTTCTTAGTACCCAATGCCTGGTCTTTGACTTTGTCAGTAAATTCTTTTGCTATTTTGTAATTGACGTCGGCGGCAACAAGAGCTCTTCTGATCTCTTTGATCGATTCAGCCACATTCAACTCCGTGATACTGCCCTCCCCTTTGAGGTTTTTAAATGCAACTTCTAACTTTTCATTTAAGCTTTCGAACATCCTGTACAGTTTTAAGGTGCAAAGATAATAGCTACCTTCATCGAGCTAGCCATTTGGGCTAAATAAATGACATTCCTTTGGTAGTAATAATTTCCACCATTAAGCTCAGCTCCAAATCCAAACTTTTGAAGAATGAAGTCCGGATAGTTTTGCACCATTACATAGCCTCACTCCATCGGAATCAAAGATCTTCTAACTATCTGGTATTTCAGTGCATTTTCTTCCTCAGGCACTGTAGGCTCAAAGCCGCTCAGGATAATTGTACATCTTTCTTTGGAGCGAATTGAAGACAAAACGTCCATCACAAAGCGTCGTTTGGTGGCGTCCAAAATTGTAAGACAGTTGTCAATAAAAATGATCTTCGGCTTCACAATTAATGCTCTGGCAAGTTGAACCAATAATTGCTCAGAACTGGAAAGTTGACTGATGATGACTTTATTCAAGTCTTCAATACCGAACATTGAGAGACTTTGTAATATAAGTTGCTCCATATCTGCGTCCAGGACTCGGTTGGCGGCGGAGAGTGCCAATGAAAGATTTACTCTCACAGTTTTGTCCGTGACCAGATCAGGAAAAGGTCTTATATAGGCTATTTTACGTCGCAACGTACTAAGATCAATAGCAGAAATTGGATTCATCCCAAAATCTAAAACCTTTAGCTGACCTTGTTTGAATGCCAGATATCCTGTAAAGGCATTCATAATCATCGTCTTCCCCTCTGCATTACTTGCTATGATCTCTACCCAGGATCCGACTGGAACTTCCAGCGCCGGTACCTGAATTTGGTGTGATCTAGGTGATTCTAAAAGAAGGTTTGCAGCAAATAATGAAACAGATGACATAATTCAAATTCAAGGTCAAAGATAAACAATCCGAAAAAATTAAAAGCAGAAGGCCTGGATACATGCTTTATTCAAAAGACCTAATCCAAGATTATACCTCCTGTGAATGGTAATATTATGCCAAATTTTATGGCTGCCTTTGATCCCGAAGCAAACCATCTGGAATCCAAACGCTGCTAGTTAAGCTATATTTGCAATCAAAGATTTAGTGAACAAGCCCAAAAAAGTTGCATGAATTTCATTTATTGTTATTCCAAAAGGAATTTAAAAAATCAAGTTTACTCACTCTAAAGCATTCATAAAGCGAGCTAAAGTCTTGCTCAATTCCCTCATTGTAGTGTAAAATCACTCCTTCAATTTTTGTTTTGTATAACCACCCATTAATCAATAATTTGGATTTTAATGCAATTCGGGCTCTCATCACGAATCTCATTGCAAAATTTGGATTTATTGGGCAGTTATTTTTAATTTTTCCAATATTCATCAACATTGTCGCATTACATTTGTAATCAATCTTTTACAATTCATACATTGATGCAAAAAACCTGGATTATAGCTATAGTAATGATTTGTGCAGCCATCGCGCTCTTGGTAAATGCTTCAGCGGATCTCACGAAATATGCGGGATTTGAAGATGCCAAAAAGGATCAAAATATTGTAAAAATTGCAGGGACATTGCGCAAGGATAAAGAGATGAACTACGATCCCGAAATAAATCCAAATCTCTTCAGCTTTTATCTCAAGGATGTCAATGGAGTCACCGAAAAAGTCAACTTGCATGCTGCAAAACCTCAGGATTTTGAACTTTCAGAACAGGTAGTTGTAACCGGAAAGTTTGAAAACGAAGCGTTTGAAGCAAATGAAATATTGTTGAAATGTCCTTCCAAATACAATGATGAAGAAAAAATGATCAAAGCTTTATCAAAATGATGGATGTCCTTTACTCGGGTGAACACATATGGCCGCATTATCTGGGAAATTTATTCTTATTGATTATTTTTTATTCAGGAATATTTATTTTAATACTTCATTTTACATTTAAATCAAAAGATTCTCATGCTGTTTGGTTTAAATGGGCATACCATATTCAATTTTCAGGAATTCTCTTGACAATTGGACTTCTATTGTACATAATGTACAGCAAATATTACGAATATCAATACGTATGGACGCATGTTTCAGATGAATTACCACTCAGATTTTTACTATCGGGCTTTTGGGAAGGTCAGGAAGGGAGTTTTTTACTTTGGATGTTTTGGAATGCTTGTATTGGATCATTCTTTTTAAAGGATCAAAATCGGATCAACAGGATCGTGCTGGTCTGTATAGTCGGAGTGCAGGTATTACTATGCAGTATGCTTTTGGGTATTTACCTGGGAGATTATAGGCTTGGAAGTAACCCTTTTGTATTGCTGAGACATATGATCGATGCTCCTATTTTTTCGGATCCCGAATATGTCTCCAAAATAACAGGAAAAGGAATGAATCCTCTTTTGCAAAATTACTGGATGCTCATCCATCCACCAGTTTTGTTTTTTGGCTTTGCTGCCACTGTTGTTCCCTGGGCTTACTCACTAGCTGCATTGACTACCGGAGATTTTCAGACATGGGTCAAGAAAAGTTTGAGATGGAGTTTGATCACAACGGCAATTTTGGGACTAGGTATATTAATGGGTTCCGCTTGGGCTTATGAGGCATTAAGTTTTGGAGGGTATTGGGCATGGGACCCAGTCGAGAACATGAGTCTAGTACCATGGATACTTTTGTTAGCCGGCGTGCACACTCATTTTATTGTCCAAAACACAAGACGTGGTTTCCATTCACTTTTTACATATTATATTTTAAGCTTTTTACTTGTCCTATACTCTACTTATTTGACCAGAAGCGGGATATTGGGAGAGAGCTCTGCGCACGCTTTTACTCAAATGGGGTTGGAATACCAACTTGTTTTTTTTCTGGCTTCACTTGCGATTTTGTCCATATCTATTTTTTTTAGAAAATATAAAACCATTCCACAAATTAAAGATGAAGAAAAATTGCTATCAAGGGAATTTTGGTTATTTGTTGCTGCTCTGGTTTTATTATTTAGCGCCGGATTGATCGGATTTACCACTTCAATCCCCGTTTACAATAAAATTGTAAATCAGTTATCTACTGTATTGGATTTCAATGCAATGAAATATTTGAAAAACGGCCCCATTGACCCTATCGATCACCACAATCGATTTCAGTTATGGATAGCAGTTTGCATCTGCCTGACTTCAAGCCTCGCATTACTAATACCCTATTATACTTTCCTGACTACAGAGCGGATCAAAACAACTTATAGAATATTCATTGTGACAGGGATCATCAGCATGAGCATAGGTGGTGCCATATTATATTATTTTCCAAAATATACGTTTAGCAATTTCGTATTAATGTCTTCAGCTATTGGTATGATACTGATGACATTACTATATTTTCACCAAAACAAACATTTATGGAATAAAAAACTTTCAACAACTGTTTCACATATTGGCTTTGGGGTTTTTATCATGGGAGTACTCATTAGTGGAGTATATAAGCAGTACATTACACTTTCTCAGAATATTTCACTCATTGAAAATGAAAATGCAGAAAGTAAAAAACATTTTATGCTACAATTTGGGAAACCTTCTAAAACTGAATCGTATGAATTAAATTATCTCGCCGAAAAAACGGAAAAGCCTTTCACCACTTATTTAATTTCGGTTAAAGACTATAATGTTCAAGGGCAAATTAAAGATAGCTTTATTTTAAAACCTTCAGTACAAAGGGACTACAAGAACAATAAAATTGTGGCATATATCCCATATGTCAAACATCAATTCAGCCATGATATTTTTGTTCATGTTGCTCAATCAAATGAATCCCAGGCGCCACAAAAAGCGCTCGATGAATTGAGGCTTGATTTGAGAGTAGGAAGGATAACAGGCTCACTTCGTTTAGATAGTTTCTGCTATCAAAGTAGGCAGTTAGATACTTCGAGTTTATTCGTTACAGAACCCCACTACTTATTTTATCTCCATAATGAAAATCAGCTTGATCCAGGTAAATTACCTAAATCTGATATCATACTGGAAGACAAGCAAGCAGTTGGAAAAAATCAGGATCCGGAATATCAAAACACCGCCATCCGGTCTCATGACAGCACACAGTTTTTTTTACAATCATACAGGAAAAGAAAACAGAGCTTTAAGTTGTCTCAAGGCCAACACATTCAACTTGTGGGATTAGGTGATATCAGCTTAGGGAATATCAAACACTTTATCAAAAAAGCTATAAATGACAACAATCTACCAGAAATAATTCACATCATGACTGAAGTAAATATTAAAGGTACAGAGATAAATACTGTCTTAAAACCCGTTTACCTCATTTCAAATCAGATCCCTTATTTCTGGCATGACATCAGTAAGAATGGTGAAATAAAATTGAGTTTGACAGGTGTAGATCCACTAAGGAAGATATATAAATTTGAAATCGAATACAATACTTCACAGGATATTCCTCCCCTGCTTCCCATTTTATTTAATCAGGAAAATTCAAGCAGAAAATTTCTCATTCTGCAAATGATCCATTTTCCAGGTATAATATTGGTATGGTTAGGTGGCATGATGATGGTAGCCGGATTGATTACTGCTGCAATGCGTAAAAATGGATAATAAAGCAGGATTTAAATATTGCCTTGTTGGGTCAGGAAATGTTGCTACTCAGCTTGGGACTGTATTATTTTCTCAAGGTAATCTTGCAATTGAAATTATTTCAAGAAATTCAACCACCGGCAAAAATCTGGCAGCAGCTGTTCAAGCAAATTATATTTCTCAAGTTTCAGAGGCAAGTTTGGATGCTGAAATCATCTTTGTATGTGTCCAAGACGACGAGATAGCTGATGTGATGAAAAGCATTCAATCTAGAATAATTTCATCTCAAATCCTTGTTCATACTTCCGGCTCGAGAGGACTTGAAGTATATGACCCAATTTCTGCAAATACAGGTGTTTTTTATCCTCTGCAGACGTTTTCAAAACATAATTTGGTTAAATGGAATAAAATACCGGTGTTTACACAGTTCATTGACGATACCCCTAAAGAATTGTTGTTGCTCATTGACAGATTAAAATGCAGGCATCATATAATTTCCGATGATAATAGAATGGCGATTCATACTGCAGCGGTTTTTGCAAATAATTTTACCAATTTCAATCTAGTAATCGCCCATAGAATTTTAACTGCAAATCATTTGCCGTTTGATATATTGAAGCCTCTTGTGGATCAAAGTTTATCAACCGCTTTTTTAACTGAACCCGGATTGAACCAGACCGGGCCTGCAAAAAGGAAGGACAATGAAACCATTTCAAAACATATCAATTATTTAATCCAGAATTTTCCGGAATTTGAACAACTTTATGAGGATTACTCACGTTTAATCAAGCTTACTTTTGACAAAAAATAGGCCTCATCATGAGACATATCGGCATCATTCCACACAAAAATTTAGTAATTAACGTTTTTAAAAACGATAACAAATACATTCTAAAAGTGGAAATTGGTCCTTTTGAGCAGGTCTATAAATTTTTGGAAAGCGACAAAATAAAAGGATTTCAGGATATAGAGAGCATGGTCAATTTGGAATTTACAAATTCTGCTTTTGCCATTTTTGACAAAATGAATGCTGAATACAAGAAACTAATTATTTAAAATCGTGAATATGATCTCCACTCTTTCTTTTCGAACAACTTCTCTGATGAAAGCCATTTTTCTCACTATCGGCGTGGTCATCTGGCTAGGCTCCTGTGTACCTGACGAGCCTTCTACAGGATTTGATGGTCCCAGTGAATACACAATACTCTTTGACAAAACGGCATTGGCAGGTCAGAGTATTTCGCTCATCCATGCATCTACCACTGTAGAAGATGTGAACTTTATTAGCAGCAGGAGTATTACCAAGGTTTATGCAGAGCCGATTGAAATGCAACACAATAATAAGTTGAATACACAATCATTCATTAACTGGGCTTGGGATGGCGGTACCGGAGTTGACGGGAGCCACAATACAACATCAGTTGCCGGCCCGGGTGGTGGTGGTTCTGGAGATATCCTGCTGGCGTATGAAAATGGCGATGAGTACAATATGTTCATTCCCGCTTACCAGCCCGTGACTCTCAGCAAATATGGTGAAATTGGAGAAGAGATAACAGGGTCCTTTTCCTTTACAGGAAATATTCAAGGAACGGAATCGGGAAAGGCATTTTATATTCAAAACTGTAAAGCCACAATTAGCTTTAGGTTGAAACGTGGGAAAGATCAATAATTATACTGTATAATGAGAATTGCTGTTCTGACCGGTGCCGGAATCAGTGCGGAAAGTGGGCTTTCGACGTTTAGAGATGCCGGAGGATTGTGGGAAGGTCATGATATTTATGAAGTTGCCAGCATAGATGGTTATAAGCGTAATCCACAACTTGTTTTGGAATTCTACAATATGCGCAGAAAACAGCTCAAAGAGGTAACACCCAATGCGGCACATTACAGTCTTGCTGCATTAGAATCAAAGCATCATGTCAAAATCATCACACAAAACGTCGACGATCTTCATGAAAGAGCTGGTTCAAAATCAGTAATCCATCTCCATGGTGAATTATTCAAAGTACGCAGTTCATTAAATCCCAGTTTGATTTATGATTGGTTTGACGACCTAAGCCAAGAAAACAAATGTGAATTGGGCAGTCCCCTTAGGCCACATATTGTCTGGTTTGGTGAGGAGGTTCCATTGATTCCATTAGCTGCTGAAATAGTGGCCAACTGTGAGTTGTTACTCGTGATCGGCACATCACTACTGGTATATCCCGCAGCATCATTAATTCACTATACAGATTGTCCAATCATTTACATTGATCAAAATCCTGCTTCGATCAGTAGCATTCCTGAATCTAAATTAAAGGTTTATGCTTCTAAAGCTACAACGGGGCTTGCAAGCTGTATCGAGGATTTACGGCTCTAGTATTGAGACATTCAATCCACATATATCAGTTGAAATTCTAATGATAATTAATATGCCGCAAAATCTGTTTTGAACGAAATGAATTAAAGGTTCCATAATTTTATTTTAACACTTTGTTGTTTACTTTCCTCAGTGCATGGTAGTCTGATCTTAAAAAAACAAACCATGAAAAAAATTTTTGTTCTTTTATCATTTGTGATTACCTCCCAAACTTCGGTTTTTTCACAATTGGAAATTGGCGGTGAAATTGCTCCCTCATTTTCCAATATGAATATAGGTGGAGATTATAATTTAATCAATAATGTAAGTCACATCACAGGTGCTAAAACCGGAATCACCCTGAAGTACTATTCTCCATTAGGTTTAGGTGTTGAAACGGGATTGCAGTATCATCTTACCGGATTTAAGGTGAAACAAGGTCTGGATTTTGAAGTGTATAATTTACCTGTCTCAGCTGGAGTTACCGCCATCCCGCGTTTTCACTTTCTAGAAGTGCCGGCTTTGTTGAGTTATAGGACAGGAGGAAATAAAATCCACGGAATATTCAGTGCAGGTCCTTATGTAGCATTTGCTGTAGATGGAGAAATTAAAACGAGAGCAAATTTCTTAATAGACTTTAATCTTGGAACTTACGATCTCAATTTGAACAATAATATTTTCAACAGGTGGGAAATAGGTTTAATGGCAAAAGCTGGATTTGAAATTCCAATACAAGATTTTAAATTGAGTTTCTTTGGATCATTTCAACACGGTCTGAATGACTTATCTGACGAACCCATACTCGATATCCGTACCAGAAGGTATGCTTTGGGACTAGGAACAGGATTAGCTTACGTATTCTGACCTGATTTTTCAAGTTCTTTTCGATTCTTTCGATAAAGATAAATCATCACCCCAACTGCAATATAAGGCAGGGCAAGTAGATAAAGTATTCCTGTATTCAATCCTTGTCCTGCCATTCCTCCCCCTTTGAGATTAGATTCAGCTGCCATCTTGCACATTGGACATTGTGAAAACAAATCAATTGAGAGCAAGCTAAAACAAAAGATGTAAAAAGTTATGGTTTTCAATCTGGTAACACTTTAAAATTTAACAAAAATTTGCCCTATCAAGAAAATCAATCAGAAATTGAAGCGATTTCATTTATTGATAGCATGGAAATAGAAGAATATAACATAAAGGTCCACTCCAACAAACATATAGCCAAATCGGGAAAACCCATCGGGCCATCCTCTGATGTTTATCAAACATCTCAGTAAGACCTTTAATATAAGTAAACAAAATAAAAGGAAAAGAAATTGCAGCAAGCACAACATGTGTGATGAGTATAAAAAAATATAATGTTCTTATAAATCCCTCCCTACAAAATTTTGTTTCAGGTGTGGTTATATGGTAAACTACATACATTAACAGAAACAAGAATGAAGTTATCAAAGCCACTGTCATCAATCTCCTGTGAAGGCTAATGTTTTTCTTTTTTATTGCGACATAGGCGCCAATCAGCAAGCTTCCACTAATCACATTGAAAAGCGAATATACTGCAGGTAAAAATCTAAAATCGATTGAACTTTCGATATGAATTCTGCGCATAAATACAATTACAAGCAACACAATTGCACTGATAATGCAGGCCAGAATATTGAGCTGTTTGTATCTCCCCGTATTCATGAGCATTATTTTTTAAGAGACAAGAAAACCGGATAATGCAACACAAGATTGCGAAGCTGCGCTTGGTCATCTAATTGATAATAATTTCGGATCATCAATTGTGTGTCAACCAGAATAGCAATATTCGACTTTACCAAAGAGTCAGGAAGATGAAATGCAGAATGGAACTGATTTTTAAACAGATTCTCAGAGATTTGATACACCTTCACATATTCCTGATTGGTAACAGCAGGTTTTGGCTTCATGATAACTGAGTCAGGATAGCTACTATCAACTTCAAATACAATCATGCGCGGCTGAAAATCCTTACTACTTTGTGTATATATACGATTTATATTTTTTTCAGCAACCTGACCCGTTTCTGAATGCCGAATAAATGCAATTAGAGATTTTGCTATTCGAAGTTGTTCCTTGGAAAATATTGAGTCTTTCTCAATAGCTATAATAAAATCTAAAACCTCAGATTTGGGTTTCAGTTCAGTCATTACTCTGTATCTTAATTGAGCTCCTTTATTGAGGAAATACCATGCGAAAATCGGCAGACCTACTAATACAACCAGAACTCCACCTGTGCGTAATATTTTCTGTAGCTGAGCCGACATACTCAGCTCTTATTAATGTTGCTGAACCTCTTCAACAGGCTTGCCTTCAGGTTCTACTTTCATCTCCGGATGATTGGTTTCTTTCACTTCCGGTGCATGAGAAGGAGCATGATCTGCTTCTGTCTTAGGCAATATCACTTCCCTATCATGTACCCTTGCCTTATACTTTCTCCAAGTATTACCTTCTTGAAAAAATGCGATTGCTGCCCAAATCAGTAGGACTGTAGGAAATAAAACACTCCTTACTAGACCTGGTACTTCATAACGCATATGCATGAATTCATAAATGATAAAGTAAGCTTTGTACAAGCTCAAGAAAATCATAGCAGTATACATGATGAGCTTAGGCAAATGGAAACCATGTACAATGTATCCTTTACCGAGTAGTGCGATAAACACTTCAACTAGTGTAACGATACCCAATAATATTAGTCCTTTGAATACAACCTTTTTACTTGCTTCGTATGATAGATGACCTGCCATAATATATTCTAATTAAAGTAGATAAAAAACTAAGAATACAAATACCCAAACTAAGTCGACGAAATGCCAGTAAAGGCCTATTTTTTCGACCATTTCATTTTTATTGCGTCTTTTGATATAAATTCCACTCCAGACATTTAACATGATAATCAATAAAAATACCACCCCACTGAATACGTGAAAACCGTGAAATCCAGTAATAAAAAAGAACAAAGCACCAAAAGCTTTAGGGCCAAACTGCTGTTCTTTCACATCTCCGGCTTCTGTTTTGTACTTCAATGGCGCCCAATGTCCATCGTGTTTATGTATTAAGAAAGATTGGCCAGCATGAAAGGTATCTCCTTCTTTGATATCATGGCCATCGCCTTCCAGATACGTTCCACTTTCGATATGCGTACCAAATGGGTTTCTGGTAATCGACATATGTTCACCTTTGATTAAGGTAGTCCATTCCCATGCTTGGCATCCAAGGAATGCAAGTCCACCGACTATAGTCAGCAACATCCAGAATACGACACCTTTTCTATTTTCGCGGTGGCCTTCCTGCACAGCTCTAACCATAGTCACTGAGCTTAAGATTAAGACAAATGTCATAATCGTTACAAAGATCAAAGGCTTGTGTTGTATGCCTCCCGGTAGGGAAGAAAAAACAAAATCAGGTACCGGCCAAGTAGGGCTGCTAAATCTCAATGTCCCATACGTTATCAGAAAACCTGCAAACGTAAATGCATCGGACAATAAGAAATACCACATCATCAATTTACCATAACTCGCCTTAAATGGCTCTTTGGCTCCATTCCAGAGCTGCGCGTCTGATGAATGATCGTGGGTCTGTAATGAATGATCTGTTGCCATATATTCTGTATAAATATGTCTATTGTAAAATTAAAAATAACATCAGGTAAATCCAAAGCACATCAACAAAATGCCAATACTGTCTTACCAGATCAAGTCTTAAAATTCGCCTTGCAGAATTCAAAAAAGGCATTGAAAATGCGAATAAACTCGATACTAATAAAGCAGCTATTCCACCTAAAACATGCAGTGCATGAAATCCGGAAATCACATACAAAAACGAACCTGAAACATTCAAGTTGATCGCAATCCCTTGTGCAAACATAGATTTCCATCCCAGCACTTGCAAAGCAATAAAAATCACTCCGGTCACCAAAGAAAGGAAAATCCCTGCCTTGTAGGGTTTTTCGTTACCATTTTTGAAAGATCGATAAGCCCACTCAAGGCATACTGATGAAATCAACAAAACTATTGTGCTGAATAAAAATGCTGTGGGAAGTTTGAATTCATACCAATTTCCTGCAGGTTTTCTTACAAGGTATGCGCTCGTAAAAGCACCAAACATCATACTGATAGAAACCATTCCTGCCCAGAGTGCAAACTTCAAGGCAAAGTATCTGCCTTCAGCTCCTTCCTTTGGTAATATGCCATACATTGCCATCAGCCAATCATGGATTGAATAGTGAACAAAATAAGCATACAGGGCAAATACAATATACTACAAAACATTAATGCTCTAGCTGCATGTCTATTATTGTCCGTATATAATCTTATACTGAAATATACATAAGCCAGCACCGAGGAAATTAATCCAACTGCAATGAGAGGATTATAATCGTAATGGACAAACATATATATGCATATCAACAAACTTATGCTGGTATATATTGCTGAATAAATTCCAAATAAAGGATCCGGTTTGCCATCAATATCCGCAATAAGTTTAAACCCGGCTTTGGTATAGTCATCATGTCCAAGCCATGCAATAGCCCAGAAATGAGGAAACTGCCATAAATATTGAATCGCAAACAAGCACAAAGCTTCAACAGTGATTGTCCCTTGAGCAGCTACTGCACCGATTAATACAGGTAATGCCCCTGGTATTGCTCCGACAGGTACGGCTAACGTAGAATATCTTTTGAGTGGCGTGTACACAAATGTGTACATTACAAAAGAAAGCATACCAAGCAAAGATGCTAAAGGATTTATCAATCCTAGACTGGCTATGCCTAACAAACAAAATAAACCACTGATCAAAACAGCAAATGAAACATTCATCCTGCTATCCGGCAAAGGTCTCAGTTTTGTCCTTTCCATAAGACGATCAAAATCTCTTTCCAACACCTGATTCAGTGCATTTGCTCCAAATGTAACAAACATCCCACCTATAGAAAGCAACATAAAATTTTCCCAACTAAAATTGCCTCCGGACAATATCACATATGAAAGCATGGATGAAAAAACAACCATCAGGCTCAATTTGAATTTGACAAGCTGACCAATATCCTTCAGAACGTTGTTCCTAGAAATTACGCTTACTTTGGTCTGTTGCTTGTTCAATTTATGCAGTATTGATGATAAGAAAAAATACTATCTGATTAATGAGAACTATCTTTTTCACCTTCTTTCAAAGGGATGTGCTGAGGAGTGAATTCGACCCCATCTTTTCCATAGTCATATGCCCACCTGGTAACTGTTGGAATTTTTCCCGGCCAGTTTCCATGACCCGGTTTGATAGGTGTTGTCCACTCCAGAGAATTTGATCCCCAAGGATTTTGTGTTGTCACCTTTCTACCTTTAAATATTGACCAAAAGAAGTTTACTACAAAAACCAGCTGAACAAAGAAAGTTAGAATAGCTGCTATAGTAATGAATCGATTCATATCAGTAAAGCCTGAAAAGGCATCAAAACTATCAAATCTATAATAACGACGAGGTACGCCTGCTAAGCCTAAATAATGCATCGGCCCAAATACCGCATAAGCTCCTATTATGGTACCCCAGAAATGGATCTTACCCATCGTTTCATTCATATATCTGCCAAACATTTTTGGAAACCAATTGTACACTCCGGCAAACATTCCAAAAAACGCGGCAACACCCATTACAATATGAAAGTGTGCTACCACAAAATATGTATCATGTTGCTGAATATCGATTGCAGAATTGCCTAAGAAAATTCCTGTAAGTCCTCCTGAGATAAACATAGATACGAATCCTATACTAAACATCATAGGCGTATTCATCCGGATATTTCCACCATACAAGGTGCTGATCCAGTTGAATACTTTGATAGCTGAAGGTATTGCAATCATCAAAGTGAAAGCAACAAAGAAGTTGGATATAAATGGGTTCAATCCTGACATAAACATGTGATGAGCCCAAACTATAAATGAAAGAAAGCCGATCGCTAACATCGAATAAATCATGGCTCTATATCCGAATATTGGCTTGCGTGAATGTACTGCCATGACTTCAGAAACCAAGCCCATTGCAGGCAATATAATAATATAAACCTCAGGGTGACCTAGAAACCAGAATAAGTGTTGAAATAAAATTGGACTACCCCCGATAACATCTACCATTTTTCCATTGATAAAGATATCCGACAAGTAGAAACTTGTACCTAAACTTCTATCAAACAACAATAAGAAAAATCCTGAAGCTAAAACTGGAAATGACAACAATCCGAGAATTGCAGTAAAAAGAAAAGCCCATATCGTAAGCGGCATTCTCCATAATGTCATACCGCGAGTCCGCAAATTAATGATAGTGGTAATATAGTTGATTCCACCTAAGAGTACAGACACCACAAACAAGACCAATGATATCAACCACAAGGTCATTCCTGCCCCTGAACCTTGAGAAGCTTGTGGCAATGCACTTAATGGTGGATATGCTGTCCAACCACCGGCAAATGGCCCTGTACTCAAGAACAAAGAATAAAACATTATGACGCTGGAAAGAAAGAAAAACCAATATGACAACATATTTAAAAAAGGTGAAGCCATATCTCTTGCACCTACTTGCAATGGGATCAACAGGTTACTAAAAGTACCGCTCAAGCCTGCAGTCAACACAAAAAACACAATTATTGTCCCATGTATTGTCACTAAAGCATAATAGAACTCAGGATCGAGAGATCCAATTCCCGCATCATTTACAATTACCCATTTACCCAAAATCGGTTTTAACCAGGAAATATCTGCGTCCGGATAACCAAGCTGAATTCTAAAAACCAAAGACATTGCTGCTCCAATAATCGCCCAAAAAATTCCGGTTATTAGAAATTGCCTTGCAATGATCTTATGATCCTGACTAAAAATATAAGTAGTCAGAAAATTCATCTGGTATTTATCCCCATGATGATGCTCATGAAAATGATCATCGTAGCCCTGGGTTTCGATCAGGACATCTGTTTCTTGATTATGATGATTGTTTGAGGACATAATTTACAGAATTTTTAAAAGGATAAAATTTTAAATTCAATGCGTCGGTTTTTAGCGCGACCTGCCGGAGTTTCATTACTTGCTATCGGCTTATCCGGACCAACACCGAAGCTTGACATTCGGCCTGTGTCAATTCCACGTGATGTAAGATACTCCTTTACAGCATTTGCTCTATCCAGAGATAAGCTGACATTAGCACTATGATCCCCGGTATTATCAGAATGTCCACTGATGTCAACTTTTAGTTTAGGATTCTTGTCAAAGGCTTCTTTCAAAATTGAGAGCGCAGATTCAGATTCCGGAGAAAGCTTAGATGATCCTGATTCAAAATAAATATTGTCTAGTGAAATCGTCCTCATTTCTTCTGTGGAACCCATCTCCATTGCCTTTGTAAGCGAAGTCTTCAATGCTTCTGCTTTTGAGAAAACCTCTGCTTTGATAGGCAATCCAACATATGGATCGGCATCAGTATTTCGAATATTTGACAAATAAAAAGACTTTTGACTTTTGTTCCACTGATCGAATTCTTCAGGTGTCACCACCTTCACAAGCCTTCGCATACTGTAATGGCCCTTTCCACAGAGCTCTGCACAAGCCAATTCAAAATTGAATGTTTTCCATTTAGGATCGCTTTTCGGATCATTTGGATCTGAAGGTAAATTCCATTCCGGGTACTTTCGAAGTTCCTGTCGATATTCTTCTGTGGTTTTATCCGGAGTCAGGATAAAATACGTCGGGATCCCAGGAACAGCATCCATTTTAACGCGAAAATGTGGCAAATAAAAGTTGTGCAACACATCTCTTGCAGTGATTCGAACACGAATTTTTTTACCTTTTGGCAATACAAGTTCATCTGCATTAAAGTCATCGTGATTTCTATCGTCATGCCAATCTTGGCCAAGTTCGTTTTCACCCGGTCTTATTAATCGAAAGTCTTTTACACCTAGTTTCCCATCGGCACCAGGATACCTTAGATTCCACGCAAATTGCCAACCAGTGGCCTCTATTTCCAAATGATCTTCACCCTCAGAAATATCTGCCATGACTTTATTCCAGGTAACCAAGCCTTGAACAACCAATATTGTCATGACTAATGCCGGAACAGCTGTCCATATGACTTCTAGTTTATTGTCATGCGGCAAAAACAAAGCTTTTTTTCCAGGCTTGTATCTATACTTATACGCGAACCAGAAAAGCGCAATGTGTGTCAGGAAAAATACTATGGAAGTAAAAAATAAAGTGATCTTGAAAGCATTGTCAACTCTATGGCCATGCTCAGAAGCAGGCTGATTCGGTCCAAAACCAAGAAGATAGTCTGAATAATAAATAGCGCTGACGATACATGCAACAAGAAAAATAGTACCGAAAATGAGGAAATAAATACCATTTGAATTAGCATTTCTCACTTCTGTAGCTTCCTCACCACGAATTGCATTTGTAATATCATTAATCTTCGAAATCTGTATAATGACTACGAAGAGAATAATGATCGATAATATTATAATTAAACCTGTCATGTCAAACTCATTTTTCGATTAGACGTGATGATGTAAACTTTCTTGTAAAAATGGATCATTTTTCGGAACGAGAGGAGCTTTAGCCAAAAAGTGCAAAGTAGTTGCTATGAATAATGCTAAATAACCCAACATAAATCCGATATCTGCTATCCCCGGTATTGAAAATCCCATTTTGAATGAAGAAGCAGCTTCGTGTCCGTGCCCCGTCGCAGCTTCTGTCGCAGCTGCTGCATGATTCATTGATTCTTGAATGGTATGTAGGGCTCCCGGCTTTATCATTTGGAAAAGATCTACCCAGTGACCTATGAAAACCAATAGTGCTGCCAAAATCATTGTACCATATTTTCGTTTACTATCATTTCTCATTAAAATTAAAAATGGCAAAAAGAAATTGACAAGCAAATTACCATAAAACAATGCCGGATATTCTTGGATCCTTGTTTTAAAATAAATCGTTTCCTCTCCAACGTTTCCATACCATATCAACATGTATTGAGAAAACCACAGGTAAGTCCAAAATATAGAAAATGCAAATAAATACTTTCCTAAATCGTGAAAGTGCTCTGAATTGACATTGCTATAATATCCTCTATTCTTTAGATAGATCAACAGTAATATAGTCAAAGCGATCATACTTACAAAGCAGCTAGCACTACAGTACCAAGCAAACATGGTGCTGTACCAATGAGCATCAACTGACATGACCCACAACCAAATAGCAGCGGCACTTGAAAATCCTACGATTGGTAAAAAAATTGCTGCATAAAATTTCATTTGATTATAGTGGGAATGATCTTTTCCGCCATGATCATCTTCATGAATACTTAAGCTTCTCAGTTTATGAGCAAAAAATATCCAAAATCCCATAATAATTGAACCTCCAATAAGGTACCAATACTTATTCAAAAAACTAGATTTTCCGGTCAAAACAGCATCACTCTGTACAGCCGGTTCATCTGCCCAATGGTATAAATGATGCCAATGAAGAAATACACCTAAACCTATAATCAGCATCAACACAAATCCCACCAACATAAATTGCGACATTGCTTCCCACACTCGCTTGAATCCAACACTCCACCCTGCGTAAGCAGTTCGATTGACTGCAACAAAGAAAATTGCGAACAATGCAATGAGAGTAAAGTAAACGCTATTGTGTAAAAAATTAGTCCAGAATCTTGAAAAATGCTCGTCGTCATTTAACAATATATAGATCATAGATAGCAAACCAATCCCACCCATGATTCCCAGAATCAATTTGTCACGATTGGGTAATTGTATTGAGTTCATTTGATTTCTTCCTGTTTTGTTAGTCTAACTTATTTATTTTTCTTCACCGGAGGTGTTACAACAGGTGTTGCAACATTCACTGTACTTTTTACCGCTTCCAGCTTTGCAATAGAATTGGTTAAGGTATTTTCTTTTTCAGAATAAACCAGATTTTTTGATGCAGCTTGCAGCGCACGAATATGGTGGATCACCTGCCATCTCTCTTCATAGGAGAGTTTATCAGAATACCCACCCATTACATTGAAACCGTACATGATAGCATGGTAATATCTTCCTTCTGATGATGTAATGAATTCGTCTTTCAAGAAGTTGGCCGGTTGCGCTGGATAGACTCCACCATCTTCCCTGACGAGATACCCCGCACCATCGCCTTTATCACCATGACATATGGCACAATATATACCATATAATTGTTTACCTTTTTCTAATCCTTGAGCAGTAATAGGATAAGCATTTCTAGTTATTTCTTTTTTTGCACGAGTTCTTTCTTCTTCAGAATCTCCATACAAATAAGCTACTTTGCCATTTGGGTTTACCCTGATTGCATTATTATATGCATCTCCAGACATTGCCATTTGATAGGCTTGGCGAGAAGAAGAGTCACCCGATAAATTTCCCCAATATCCTCTTGCTATTGTATTTTTTACAGGTTTGCGAGGTGAAGCATAATTTAAATATTCATCAGAATCCCAAGTATGATACCAATAGTAGTTATTGACATTTGCTTCGACCGCAGTAGAATGTACCATATCAGGCATATACTCATGTCCCGGAGAATTCCCTCCTGCAGGAGAACACGATTGCCCTACAAAGGCTATAAATATTGCGAAACTAAATATCTTCAATGTTTTCATCTTAGATAGTTTTTGTGTTTACTTCTTCTGCACCAGTATCATGAAAGAATGACTGAGCCTGTGCAACAGAAATCTCTCCTTTGTCAAATGCTATGCAGAACTTATCATCTGTAGTGCGCAAATCCAATTGAGGATTTGAAACCCCTGGCCATAATCCGCATATTGTATAGAAGGTTATCGTCATCCCCCATGCTGCAAAGAGCACAGTCATTTCAAAAGTAATGGGAATAAAGGAAGGTACGGGCCAATAAGGTTTTCCTCCAAAAATAATTGGCCAATCACTGGTAAAAATCCAAGTCATCCCTAAAAAGCCTGTCAGACAGCCTATTAATCCATAAACAAAACCCGCATGATGAAGTCGTGACTCCTCTAGTCCCATCGCTTGATCCAACCCATGCACCGGAAATGGAGTAAAAACATCCATGATTTCAAGATGATCTGCTTTGGCTTTTCTCACTGCACGAAGCAATATCTCTTCGTCATTGTATATTCCGTAAATTACTTCTTTATGATATTGACGCATCGTTATCGAATTTTAATAATTAATGGTGAATGTTATGAGAACTTTGTGATGAATGGTGTGAATGGTTCGCATGCTCACCGATATATTGATCTCCACCTGCTTTAAGGATATGTTTGATTTCAGCAATTGCTACCACAGGAGCTACCCTTGTAAAAATCAGATATAATGTAAAGAACAAGCCTATCGTACCTACATAAATACCAATTTCAACCCAAGTTGGTTTATAATAGCTCCAAGATGATGGTAAATAGTCCCTTGCGAGTGTTGTTGCAATAATTACAAATCTCTCGAACCACATACCTATATTTACGAAAATAGACATGAAGAAAGTCACAAAAATGCTTCTTCTGAATTTTTTAACCCAAAAGATTTGAGGTGAGATAACGTTACAAGTCATCATACCAAAGTATGACCACCAGTATATACCCATAGCCCTATTGAAAAAAGCAAACTGTTCGTACACATAACCTGAATACCATGCGATGAATAACTCTGTTAAATAAGCAACTCCAACGATGGTACCAGTAACCAGAATAACTTTATTCATGGATTCGACGTGTTCCAAAGTGATATATTCTTCAAGATGCAAAACTTTCCGTGTAATCACCATGAGTGTTTGAACCATCGCAAAGCCTGAGAAAATCGCTCCTGCAACAAAATACGGAGGAAAAATTGTAGTATGCCATCCGGGAATTACTGAAGTCGCGAAGTCAAAGCTGACTATAGTGTGTACAGAGAGTACCAGTGGTGTAGAAAGCCCGGCGAGAACCAGAGACAATGATTCCCATCTTTGCCAATGTTTTGCTGATCCAGTCCAACCGAATGAAAGTGAGTTGTATATTTTTTTTCTTAAGCCTGTAGCGCGATTTCGAATGGTGGCAAAGTCAGGTACCAAACCAGTATACCAAAATAATAAAGACACTGAAAAGTAGGTCGAAATTGCAAATACGTCCCATAATAAGGGTGAATTGAAGTTTGGCCATAAAGGTCCTCGTGTGTTCGGATAAGGGAAGAAATAATAAACAACCCAAATTCTACCCACGTGGATCAGTGGAAATATAGCCGCACAAATGACCGCGAAAATCGTCATCGCTTCTGCTGCTCGGTTTACTCCAGTTCTCCAACGCTGTCTGAAAAGCATCAAAATCGCAGAAATCAATGTACCTGCGTGGCCTATACCGATCCACCAAACGAAATTGGTGATATCATAACCCCAACCTATCGTCCTATTAAGATTCCAGCTACCTGTGCCCATCCATATGGTCCAGAATATGCAAAAGAATCCATAGGACATTACAGCTACAGAAATAATAAATGCTATCACCCATGATCTTGAAGGTGATTTTTCAGTTGGAGAACACAAGTCTTCTGTAATCTGATGGTAGGTTTTGTGTCCTTCTACCAACGGACGCCTTACCGGAGAAACTACTACTGACATTTTCTGTTTTTTAGATATAATTAAGCATCCAGGCTTTCGTCCCGGTTAATGACTTTCATTGTATAATTTACCACTGACTGCACGTTGACCTCTTCTAACACAATATAGTTTAAAGGATTCTTCAACTTTCCCGTTAATACTCCACTTTCATTATTCATATCACCAAATGTAATGGCTCCGGTCGGACAAGCGGTCTGACAAGCTGTCTTTACATCAGAATCGGTTAAACTTCTTTCGTCTTTTTTTGCATTGAGTTTGCCTTCCTGAATTCGTTGTACACAGAAAGAACACTTCTCAATAACCCCTCTGGACCTGACGGTTACATCTGGATTCAGAACCATTCTAACCAGATTCTCTGCATAAAATGGTTTATCTGTTTCTTTATTTATATTATGTTGATTCACAGGGAATAAATCTGCTGCCATGAAGTCATACCAGTTGAACCTTCTAACTTTATAAGGGCAGTTATTTGCACAATATCTCGTGCCAACGCAACGATTATATGCCATTTGATTTAAGCCCTCTGAGGAGTGATTCGTTGCATTTACAGGGCATACATTCTCACAGGGAGCATTGTTGCAATGTTGACACATCATGGGTTGATATACGACATTCGGACTTTCTACGTCTCCATAGAAATATCTGTCAATCCTCAGCCATGTCATTTCATGATGTCTTGAAACTTCACGTTTCCCGACGACCGGTACATTATTCTCAGCCATACAGGCTACAGTACAAGCGGCACAGCCAGTGCAAGCATTCAAGTCTATGTGCAATCCCCAGTGATGCCCCGAATTATATAAGTAAGAATGCCCTGGATATAATGTATGTGAGTTAAGCTTTTGTGCCTCGGCTCTTTCTTCTTCCAAATGTTTTATCGCCTCAGGCAACTCTTTCAAATTGGCATGACGTAATACTGTACGTTTGGTCAACGAGCCTTGGTACCCTTTGGTCAAAGGTTTGAAAGCGTCATCTACTAATGCGGCTTCGTCAGCATTTATCTTGTTACCTGTGCTGGTTTCGATCGCTGTGACTCCCAGAGTATGATGATGTTGAACACAGGCAAAATTTTTCTCTATATCGCCGGAACTATTTCCAACCTTTATGTCTGTCAAAAAATATTGTGTATAACCATCTTTGACCGGAAGTTGATTATAAAAATCAGTACCAATACCTGTGCCACATACACCTGCTTTTGATCTGCCATATCCCAATGCTATAGATACCGTACCTTCCATTTGTCCAAATTGCTTGAAGGTACCTACCTGGTAAGTGTTTGAACCCAGGGATAAGTCTACCAATTCGCCGTTTTCTTTCACATTGTAGGCAGAAATGAATCTGCGATCTCCATCAAAGCGAATAGGTATGGCAAGATAATTTCCCCATACGGTCCTCATGACCGGATCGGGCATTTCCATCAACCACGGATTGTTTGCATACTGTCCTCCTCCCATATTCACTGCTTCATAGAAAGAAATTTCGGTCTCCGCACCAGAAGGTTTAGTGATCAGCGATGCTGCTTCGGTTACATTCGAAGAGAATGAAGAGGCAAGTTCTGGGACAGACAGTTCAATGACACCATCATGTAATGCTTGATCCCATGAGCTATTTTTTGCCTTAGATAAAATATTCTGAGACCAATAGTTCTTCAAATATTCGTAATAAGCTTGTTCAGCTTTAGCATTAAAATTGGCTGATTCGGTCCAAGTCAGTAAAGAAACGCCAATTTGTCTAGTATTGAAAAGCGGATTGATCGTAGGTTGAATCAATGAAAAGCGGCCACGCTGGATTTCTACATCCCCCCATGATTCCAGATAATGGTTATCTGGTACCAATACTTTGCACATTGACGCCGTTTCGTCTAAAATCGAGTTTGTGCAAACGGAGTTCTTTACTTTTGTCAATGCCTCCGCAAAAGCCGCACCCATTGGGTAGTCATAACAAGGATTAGCACCAATAATAATCAGAGAAGATATTGAACCAGCTTGCATGTCTTTAAGCAATTGCGCCATATCTTGATCATTCCCTTGTCGTTGCATGGATGCCCTAGAAAATGACAAGGTCTGACCTACATTTTGTAATGCCTGATTGATTGAATTGATGAGAATTTGCTCTCCCAGATTATTACTAGAACTGATGACCAACGACTTTCCTTTGGCTGCTGTAAGGCTTGTGGCTACTTTAGTTAGTGCTGCTTTTGCTTTATCATTTAAGGCAGGGCTTGTAATAGTTGCACCTCCTGTCTGTGAAGCGATCGCATTGTATAAAAAGGCGATAGCTGCCCCTTGTTCAGAAGGCTTCACCAATATCCGGTTGTCAGCATTAGATCCTGTCAGGGACATACCACACTCTACCTGTATATGCTTACTCATTGAAGCATTTTTAGCATCAATTTTGCGTCTTTTTGCATACTGAGCTGCATATTCAACCGGAGAAATCCACGTGCCCAGAAAATCGGCATTAAAACTTACGATTACATCAGCGAGATCAAATCTATATTCCGGAATTGCGCGCTGATTAAAATTTTTCAGGTTAGCATCCAACATAGCTGCTGACGAAATTGGATCATACATAACATGCTTGGTGCCATTATACTTTGCCGAAAACTCAGAGATTGCATTTTTCAAGCTTGGGCTCATCATTGTACGTGATAAAATCCGTATTTGACCGCCTCCTGAAAATTCCTTTTTCAACAAAGAATCAATTTCATCCCAACTTTTCTCCATCAGACTTTGACCATCCATGATGGCAGGTTTTCGAATTCTATTATAATCATATAGACTCAGCACTGATGCCTGTGCTCTTGCTGAAGTCCCTGCTTTGAATATTGGCGAAAGTGAATTGCCTTCAATTTTGATAGGTCGGCCTTCACGTGTTTTTACCAGTACTGAACAAACGTCACCACCATCTACAAATGTAGAAGCGTAATAATTTGCCACTCCGGGTACGATATCATCCGGTCGGATCGTGTATGGGATTGCCTTTTTAATTGGAATTTCGCAAGATGCCAATGTGGCAGCGCCTACCCCAAAGCCTAGAATCTTTAAAAAATCCCTGCGGTTACTTTCAATCAACCCTGCTCTCTCATCTTCAAGAATAGATTCTACGGCAATGGGTTGAAGTTCGTTAGACGATGATTCAATAAATGAAATGTCACCAGACAAATCTTTGTCATCAATCCAACTGTTTTTGTGAAAATTTTTCATTTCGTCTCCTTAAATTAAGAAAATCAATAATGGCATTTTTGACAATCCAATCCTCCGATATCAGACACTTTTACAGATTGTCGAGTACCTGCTTTGAGTTCATCGTGGAAAGTTCTATAAGAATCATAGTATTTATTGTCTTTGAATTGGACATCTGATTGTCTATGACAATTGATGCACCATCCCATTGAAAGTGTCGAATATTGCTTCATTACATCCATTTCTTCCACCTTTCCGTGACAAGTCTGGCAAGCCAATTTACCTACAGTCACGTGTTGTGAGTGATTGAAATAAACATAATCTGGTAAGTTGTGAAGTCGGACCCATTCTATTGGCCCGCTCAGTGTTTGTTTTGTATTACTTGTCATACTCTTGACAATTCTTGCCCACTGCTGATCGATTTGTGATTGTCCAGCTTCTGAAATACTAGTGACTTCATTTTGCTTCATCCAATTGGTTCCAATCCAATCCTTATAAATCTTACCTATTTCTTCATTAGATAATTGATCATAGTTTTCTATGTATTTATCTTTGGATGGATCAAATCCGGCAGATACGAAGATCTTTGTAATTTCCTCTGTGCCATATCTGGAACCTTTTTTGATCGCTTTGTGACAATTGACACAGGTTCCTGCTCCAGGTATCACGCTTTGCTTAGATCTTCTGGCGCCATCATGGCAAAACTTACAATCGATTTTGTGTAAGCCGGCATGCACAGCGTGTGAGAACTTAATCGGCTGTGTGGGAGCATAATTTTGACTGCGTCCGAGACTGATGGCATTGTTCACTGTAGTATATCCCCCAAACAAGAAGAGAGCAAACAATAAAAAACCTAATACTGCACGACTTCGAAGCGACCTCCATAGTGAAGGCTGCTCAGCCTTTTCATCACCTGCAGCTACTTTTTGATAATAAGTTAACTGCGACATGATGTTCCACAGAAAAACAGCTAGCCCAAGTAATATCAATGCTATCCCATAATACCACATCGGGTTAATCTTGGGAGTAATTGCAGCAGGGGCTCCACCTTGAGTCGCAGCTGCTGGTGCACCATATGTACCGGCAGCAACACCATTGACATACAAAATGAGGCTTTCAATTTCGTCATCGGTTAAATTCGGAAATGGAGTCATGACAGATTTCCATTTCGCAAACAATTCGGTAGCCTTGGGATGGCCTTTCTTTACAAGTCCTTGAGAATTGCGTATCCAACTATATAAGTCTTCCTTTGGGTAAGAAGACCATCGTTCAGTGAACCCTGACAGAGCAGGCCCTGTCATGTCATCTTTCATGCTTTTGTTGTGACAAGCCGCGCAGTTGTTCTTGAATAAATTTTTTCCAACTTCAATATCTGGTGCGGCAGATAGAACTGCGGAAAAGAATACTAACGCCAGGATCGGAAGAAACAGTCGTTTGCAGCTCATAACAGATTGAATTCTAAATGGGTATAAATATTTTTTCATTATATGTGAACAAACCTCACATTTTCGATGCAAATTTAACAGGATTCAGTGCAAATCAAAAATAATCATCGCGATTCTCCTATGAAAAAATATAAATATTTTTTTAATATGTCACAATCGATTGATTGTCTTTTGGTTAAATAAAAGTTAAGAGTAAAAATATTTTTCGATCCCTTATTCTTAAATGAATCCATATAGCTCAATCTTGTTGACTTCTCTGGTTGGTCCAGACGTAGGAAAATTTTCTCCATTTCACCAATTGCAATAGATTATTCCTCAAACCATTAAATTTTATTTATCAAATGTTAGTCCAAGGCAAAATAACTATCGGAATACTTTGTATTCAATACTATACAGCGATAGGTGCTTTGATTGCCGGATGGAAACTGTAGTCTTCCAGAGTGAAGTCTTCGTATTCAAACTCATCAATTGACTGTACCTTAGGATTCAATCTTATCTTAGGCAATACGAATGGAACTCGATCTAGCTGTAATATTGCTTGATCCACATGATTATTATAGAGATGTACATCCCCAAAACTGTGGACAAAATCCCCAACTTCTAATCCAGAAACCTGCGCAATCATCATTGTCAGCAAAGCATATGAAGCAACATTGAATGGCACTCCCAGAAAAACATCTGCCGATCTTTGGTATAACTGGCAGGAAAGCTTTCCTTCAGATACGTAAAATTGAAATAAGCAATGACAGGGGCTGAGAGCCATATGCGGCAGGTCGCCAACATTCCAGGCGGAAATGATCAAACGTCTGGAATAAGGCTCAGTTTTCAAAGCATTTATAGTATTCATGAGCTGATCGATGACTCTACCATCCGCAGCCTCCCAAGCGCGCCATTGTTTTCCATAAACTGGACCCAAATTACCAAATTCATCAGCCCACTCGTCCCAAATGCTCACTCCATGCTCTCGTAGATAACCAACATTAGTATCCCCTTTAATAAACCACAATAGTTCATAGATAATGGACTTTAGATGCATCTTCTTTGTAGTCAGCAAAGGAAAACCTTGGCTCAGATCAAAACGCATTTGATAACCAAAAACACTTCGAGTACCAACTCCTGTTCGATCTGATTTAACAGCCCCTTGCTGGAGAACATGATTGAGTAAATCCAAATAAGCCTTCATATAAGATTCAAAATTATATATATTAATACATAATGTGTACTAAGGTTGAAAATTGAAAGAATAAACAAGCTAATAGACTTACAGGCATAAGGCATGATGTCGGGCGCAAACTAGAAATGGACTAAGCAGCTCGTGCCACACTCCTGATTTCTTTTCAATTATAGCAATAAATTTTCATATTTAAAGCTTTCAAAATCTATTCATTAGAGAAAATATTTCTAATTTTGTTGAGGAATTTGCTCGTTTGGGTATACCGAGCGAAAGATATTCATGTTATAAGTAATTCAATAGAAGCAAAAGTGAAAGAAAAAGTATTAGTGACAGGCGGCAGCGGATTCATTGGTTCAAATCTTGTAGAAGTATTGCTGGATCATGGTTATAACGTCAGAATACTGGATAATTTTTCTAGCGGTAGTCGAGATAATATTTCAGAATTTAATCATCTCCCAGAATTCGAAATCATGGAGGGTGATATACGCGATTTGCATTGCTGTCTCCAAGCGATCAAAGATGTAGACAGTGTCATACATCTGGCAGCTTTAGGGTCAGTTCCTCGATCCATATCAGAACCCATCAACTCAAATGAAAATAATGTCAGTGGCACTTTGAATATGCTTGTGGCAGCCAGGGATAGCAAAATTCGCAGATTCGTGTGTGCCAGTAGTTCTTCAGTATATGGGAACAGTTCACAAATTGGAGATCATCCTGTCCAAAAAAAGGAAACTGACTTCCCTGCTCCGGTTTCACCTTATGCGATTACAAAATACGCACTAGAGTTGTATGCCAGACAATTCTATCATTTATATGGTTTACCTACGATTGCTTTACGTTTTTTTAATGTTTTTGGTAAGAAGCAGAACTCATTCTCGCAGTATGCAGCTGTAATTCCAATATTTATCCATCAACTATTGCGCGGAGAATCACCTACAATATTTGGGGATGGGAGCACGAGCAGAGACTTTACACATGTGGACAATGTAACTAAAGCTTGTGTGCAATGCTTGACTGCGCCAAGAGAGGCATTCGGACAAGTATTCAATGTTGCCTGTGGAGATAGCATCACTTTGAGTCAACTTTATGATGCAATACGAACAGAACTGGGTTCGAATATCAAACCTCAATATGCCTCTGAACGGCAAGGCGATATCAAATTTTCAATGGCGGATATTCAAAAAGCTCGCGATATTCTGGCATATAATCCAGAATTGAGCTTTGAACAAGGAATAAAAAAAACTGTGCGTTGGTATGTTCATCAAACACAAATACAAAATTCGTTTCGGCGGAATGTAACTTCATGATTTTCAGTAAAAAAACATATTCTGTCTCTAAATATTTTCATACCATAAAGTACCTGAAATGGAAACAGATATTTTTTAGGATATATTATTCTGTTGAGCGAAAGTGGAACAATATTATAGGTAAAAAGTACAGAAAGATTAGTTCCCAAGCAATAGTAAAAAAGCCGATTCATTTCACAAAGTATACAACGAGTTCGGATTCTGCTGATTTAGACCATTTAGTGTTCAATTTAATAAATAAGTTGCACAAATTTGAAACCATTAATTGGAATTTTAGCGGCAATGAGAGGTTATGGATTTACCACCTGAATTACTTTGACTGGATTTTCAATACGAGCTCAAGTACAGAACTTATTCTCAATGTCATTAATCAATACCACGATCAAATCCAACTAAACTCTGTGGGTCATGAACCCTATCCATTATCGAGAAGAATCATGAGTTTAATACAATGGTTAGCCCATAATAAATTAACCTGGGATGAAATCGATTTACATTTGTTTACACAAACCAAATGGTTGGCAAAACACACAGAGAAGCATCTTTTGGGAAACCACATCCTGGAAAATGGATTTGCACTGCTCTACGCTTCAATTTATTTTCAAAATGATGAATTTTATAAACAGGCAAATGAACTTCTGACAGTTCAATTGGGAGAACAAATATTAGATGATGGAGCTCATTTTGAACTTAGTCCAATGTATCATACCCATGTGCTTGAAAGAGTGTTAGATAGCATTCAGTTGCTCAGGAACAATTCTACATTTGAGAAACAAGAGACACTCAAGTTCCAGCTTGAACAAATTGCAGCGAACATGCTTTCTTGGTTAAATAAAATGCAATTTCGTTCTGGGAGTATTCCACAGGTCAATGATTGTGTAAGCATCAATGAATATAAATTGAAAGAAATTTTTTCTTATACGAAACTATTGAGTCTAGAAACTAGGAATAATGCCTTACACAATAGCGGCTATAGGATGTTCAGGAAAAATAAATTTGAATTACTGGTTGATGTTGGACCAATAGGTCCGAAATATATCCCAGGGCATGCCCATGCGGACAGTCTTCAGTTTCTACTCGAAATAGCTGGAAAAACCGTTGTAACAGATACAGGAATTCACAACTATAGTGAGTCGCAAAGCAGAATCTATGAGCGATCTACAATGGCCCACAATACTATTTCTATTGAAAATACCAGTAGTTCGGATATATGGGCTTCATTTCGTGTCGGAAATCGCGCCCATACAGAAATATTAGAAGAAAGTGATGAACACATCTGTGCAAGGCATCACGGTTACAGATCCAGATATGGAGTGTTCCATGCCAGAGAAATCCAGTGTCTATCAGATGGAATCTCTATTCGAGATCAACTCATTGGTAGAAAGAATAAATTAGCTCAAGCGAATTTTCATTTTGACCGAATTCTTGAAATGTCTGAAATACAAGGTCATGGAATTTTTACAAGAGAATTCAGTTTTCAGTTCGAAAATGCGATTTTAGTAAACCATGAATATTCGCTCAAAGGAGTTGATTTTAACCGAACAAGAAAAATTAGCAAGGTAGTCGTGGATTTTATGAATTACCTCGAGACGACAATTATTGTTCACCCATCATCGAAGAAGGATTAATAAATGAAAATACTTTTTCTGACTGACAATTTTCCACCTGAAGTAAACGCTCCTGCTTCAAGGACTTATGAACATTGCGTCGAATGGGTCAAACAAGGCGTTGATGTAACCATCATAACATGCAATCCTAATTTTCCCACAGGAAAATTATTTCCAAATTATAAAAATAGATTATATAATGCAGAACAAATCGAGGGTATAAAAGTCATCAGAGTGTGGAGTTATATCACGCAAAACGAGGGATTAATAAAGCGCACTTTGGATTATGCTTCCTTTGCCATAGTATCTTTTTTTGCAGGAATATTCCAAAGTGCAGATATTATTATTGCGACCTCACCTCAGTTTTTTACAGCAATTTCTGGTCACTTTTTATCTTTGGTTAAAAATAAACCATGGGTAATGGAAGTTCGAGATATATGGCCTGAATCCATTGCAGCTGTCGGAGCTTTAAAAAATAAATTCGTTCTTGGGTTTTTAGAAAAAATTGAATTACATCTTTATAAAAGTTGTACTAAAGTCATCGTTGTCACAGAAGCATTCAAACGGAACCTCATAAGAAGAAATGTACCACAGGATAAAATCCAAGTTATAAAAAACGGTGTTGATTTAACAAGATTTGTTCCAACAAAAAGCACAACGAACCTCAGAAAATCATTAGGCCTTGAAAACAAATTTTTGATAGGATACTTTGGCACACATGGTATGGCACATAAACTGGACTTTATTCTTGATTGTTGTGCCAAAGTAAGTTCGCCTGAGATATTTTTTTTATTTATTGGAGACGGTGCTGAGAAGAAACATTTGATCAAGCAAGTTCAAGAATTGAAACTCACTAACGTACTCATGCTACCAAGCGTGGCTAAAGAGCTTGTGGTTGATTATATTTCCATTCTTGATGTTGCCTTAGTAAATTTAAAAAAATCTAAAACTTTTGAAACAGTCATTCCTTCAAAAATATTTGAAAATGCTGCAATGCTTAAACCATTGCTGTTGGGCGTCGAAGGTGAGGCAAAACAACTGGTCGATACCTATCATTGTGGATTTTGTTTTAGGCCTGAAGATGAAAATGATTTTTTGAACAAACTCAATCTTTTATTTGAGTCGAGGCATGATTTTGTTGTCTACCGTGAAGGTTGTACCAGATTAGCAGAAGACTTCAATAGAACGAAATTGGCAATACAGATGCTGGAAATACTTAAAACAATATTACCTAATAATAAATCTATTAGTTGAATTGAGAAAAGATGTGATTTTTAATTATATTAATCAATTCATTTATTTGATTATTAGATTTTTGCTTATACCTGTACTGGTGAGAGTGCTGGGAATGGAAGCATATGGCGTAATTTCGTTTTATTACACAGTAGAAGTACTTATGGCTTTAATGGATTTTGGAATGGGGGCTACAACTGCCAAAATACTAGCCCACAGCGATACCAACACTAGGGAAAATCGTTTTTCTGCCGTTAGAAGAATTGAGCTTATTTATCTCACTATCGCTTTAGTTGTAGGAACTTTTTTAATTACTATAGCGCCATTATTTTCAACTCATTGGTTAAATATTTCAAGCGGTAAGTTGAACGAAAATTTGATTATTCAACTCATGGGAATACTTTTCTTTGTTTCATGGCCAAGATCATTGTACGAGAATATATTAATAGGGCAAAACAAACTGACTATCAAGAACATTGTCAATATTATTTCTCATATATTCAGGACTGCACTTATTTTAGGATTTATTTTTCTTTGGAAGTCCGAGATAGAATATTATTTTTATGCTATGATTATCAGTAAGGTTATAGAGTCTATCACATTACGTAATTTTGCCTACGCTGATTCCCCGAAACCAATTGAAATTGCTTCTTTTCAAGATATTAAAATTTACTTACATCAATCATTCCATTTTAGCTTACTTTCTATATTTACCTTAATCTTTTTTCAACTTGACAAATTATATATTTCAAAATATTTCAGTGCAGAAGCACTGGGAAACTACAATTTGTCACTCACCCTACCCCATGCATTATTGGCACTGATTACCCCCATTGGATTGGCAGTATTTACAAGGACGATTTACTTTGATAAAAATCAACAAGCTCAACATGCATTATTACAGAGTGTCAAAATGGTAGGAATTATATCACTCCTCTATTGTTCCTTTTTAGTTGGTGGCAAATCAGCGATTTTGGGATTATGGCTTGGATCTCAAAGCCAGCTAATTAATGATTGGATATATCAGAATGCAATATTAGGAATACTGTTTTATTCCTTAACACAAATACTATCAAACCTCTTTATGCTAAACAATAAATATTTGTGGCTTAATGCTACTATGGCAGTTGCTCTTGCTGTGTATCTTTTCAGCCTATGGAGAAGCCAAAGTATAATTGAAGTAGCCAGATCGTGGACGATTACATCTGCTACTTTAATGATTGGTTTGGTTGCGGGGTTTATTTATTATTTTAGAAATCCTGGAAGGGAATTGTTAAAAGTAGTTTTTTCAATTGCAGTGATCTATATCTTTGGTTATGTCATTCTCTATTATTCTTCAGAGTTTATTACAAACCAAGCAGCACAAATTTTAATTTATTTTGTGTTCATTGTGATTTCTGCCTTTATGCTCTTTAAAAAATTTATAATCGGTATTTTAAAATCTTTACAATCAATCCCAATTTTTAAACTTTTACATCAAAATAAATCATTCAGATAAAAGGCCACCTACTCATGCTAGATACACATCAAATAGTATTCATCCAGGTAGTTACTCTCTTCGCACTTGCCGCTTGGATGTACTTTGTAGTATATCGGATTGAAAAAAAAGCTCCTTTTCATGATTTAGGTATAATCTGGCTAAGTGTGCTTACTATTTATTCTACACTCCCACCCATAGGATGGATGCTTCAGGGATACAAATACCTTACTCCTATTAGTGGCAGATTGTTCTATATGCAACCCTCAGCAGAGGAACTGATTTATGTTAATCAAATTGCTATTTCCTACTCAATTGGTTTTGTAGTTTGTTACACATTGCTTCGCAGAACAGTTAAAATGAATTATGTTGAAGGAATCAAATGGATAGACAATTCAAAATTGTATACTTCTTTGATACTGTTGATAATCATCAAGATAGTTTCTGTTATGATCAGTTTTAGTGGCTTACTTGGAACAGCAACTTCATATTCAGATTCTTATAAGATAATTCAACAAGCCCCAAAATGGCTTGCTCAAGCGATATTGATGTTGAATTCATTCCAAACTATTCTGAATATCGTCATTATTGCTGCATTAATGCAACGATGGAAAACGCATAAGCTTTGGATAATTTTCTTTGCTTTTCTAACTATTTTTTCGATCGATATGGATGGCAGTAGAGCCTCAGTAGTACTATCATTAATTCTTTTTATAATTTGTTTTCACATTTTTGTAAAGGCAATTTCGACTCGAGCTTGGTTAGTTATGGGAATTGTTGGGATTTCATTTTTTCTTTTATGGGGAATAAGACGAAATTTAAAATCCTGGGAGGCAGTAGGTTCACAAGGATTCACTACACTTGAAATTGGTGAGTTTGATGCAATTTATGCAAATGGCATCGATTTATATCAATTACAAAGCAAAGAACCTTATACGGTTCCTTTTACTGTCAGGTTTAATGAATTTTGGTCATTCATCCCAAGTCAATTACTGCCTTTTGAAAAAAGAGATTTGGTCAATTGGTACCTGGATGAATACTATCCGGAATACAAGGCAGAAGGAGGTGGATGGGTGTTTGGGGCTATCCCTCAAGCAATCATAGGTAATGGATTACCAGAGGCAGTAATCCGCGGCATTTTGATCGCAATAGTTTGTTTTCTCCTCACTAAAATACTAAGACATGGAAAAACCAAATGGTGGTATTTACCATTATACTTGCATCTGATTATCAATGCTTATATGTCATATAGAAACTCGACCTTTCAGCAATTGGGCCCGATTTTACAATTTGTACTGCCCTCTTTTGCTATAATTTGGTTCATGAGTTTGATATTCTCGATATCTTTAAATGAGTCAAACAAATACCAAACTTATACCCTATAAATGAACCAGCCATCAAAATCCATTATTGTATTACATTGTATTCCCTCAATGAATGGCGGTGGTGCTGAAAAACAATTATGCAAATTGGTCACTGCATTGAAACATTACCAGGTCGAATCACACGTTTGTTTACTGGAGAAAGGAGTCAATTATCAAGCTTTAGAATCAAGTGGGGCTACTATCCATCTATTAAAAGTTAAATCAAATTATAGTTTGGATATTTGTAGACAGATCAATGACATCATAGATAAAATTAAACCGGATATAGTTGAAGTGTGGCTGAGTCCGATGTATTTTTTTGGTGGAATCTCTGCAATAAAAAAGAACATTCCTTTTATTTTTTACGAGCGCTCATATCCAGGAGTAGATATGTTTACCAAACATGCCTTGCCAAAGCTTTTTATTGCCCACAAAAGCAAAGTTATACTCACAAATTCAGAAGCAGCAAAACGGATTTGGAAAAAATTTGTTTTCAATAAGCAGAAAGTTATGTTTATACCTAATATAGTCAATCAAAAGATATCAACAAACGAAAACCCAAGACTTCTTCCCAAACCCTACTCAGCAGTTTATTTGGGGAGACTTAATGAAAGCAAAAATGTTAAAATCTTGATCGAAGCTTTTGCTCTGGTGGTTCAATCCATACCACAAGCTATTTTAAAAATAGTCGGTGCGGGACCATTAGAAAAAGAATTAAAACAGAAAGTAATTAACAGTAATTTGACTGAACATATAGAGTTTTTAGGATATACTCAAAATGTTAGCGAAACTCTTTCAAACGCCCAGTTGTTTGTCAGCCTGTCCATTGTCGAAGGTATGCCCAATTCGGTTCTTGAATCCGCTTTTCATGGTACACCCATGATATTGTCTGACATTCCTCAACACAGATCTATTTTTCCCGAAAACTCAGCAATTTATTGTAAAGCTGATCAAGCCCCTGAAGCAGCTGCAGCTATCATTTACGGTTTTCAAAATCCTGAAGAGCTTAAATTGATGTCGGTCAGAGCTAGAAATATTGCACAAAATTATTCAGAAGAAAATGTAGTACCCCAATTTCTCCAATTGTATAATAAAATTGTTTCTTAAACAAGTTTCAGATGTGTGGAATAATTGGTTTTGCAAGTAGATACACTAAGGTTAACTTACCAGTTTTAAAGAGCCAACTTCAAGTCTTAAAACACAGAGGTCCGGACTTTGATGATGTCTGGATTTCAAGTGACAAAACTGTTGGCCTTGGGCATAGTCGATTGGCTATCATCGATTTGTCACCCCAGGCAAACCAGCCAATGCATTCTAGCGACCAGAAAATCCATATCACTTTTAATGGCGAAATTTATAATTTCAAGTCGATAAAGAATTCGTTACAATCATTACATTATAAATTTAAGACGGAATCAGATACAGAAGTCCTAATAGTAGCCTATCAGCATTGGGGAATACAAATGCTTAATTACATACATGGAATGTTTGCATTTTGTATTTACGATGAAAACCTACAAACCTTAATCATAGCAAGAGACAGAGTTGGAGAAAAACCACTTTACTATTGCCATCAAGAAAACACCTTCAGATTTGCATCAGAATCCAAAGCGCTCATTCAACATTCTACACAAAAATTAAAAATAAACCAAGACGCTTTGTTCAATTTCCTCACCAGAGGTTATGTTCAAGGCCACCAATCGATGGTTGGAAATATTTTCAAGTTACCCCCAGGCCATTATGGACTCTATTCTCTAAAAGAGGATCAATTTAGTATTAGAAATTACTGGACGCTACCGGAATTTGATAATGAGCAAAATCCAAAATCGAGTGAACAATTAGTTGAAGAATGTACCGATATTCTAGATCATGCTGTCCAAGATCAATTAGTTTCTGATGTTCCTTTGGGTGTGCTTCTAAGTGGTGGTGTAGATTCAAGTCTGATAACAGCTTTTGCCTCTCGACATCTGCCCAGAGTGAAAACATTTACCGTTACTTTTCCTCAATATGCTAAATTTGATGAATCTCGACATGCAAAGTTGATCGCTGATTACTTCAATACTGAACACCATGTCCTTGCTGTTGATCGAATCACATGCGATATCATCCCTCAACTTGCAATTCAGTATGATGACCCTCTCTGTGATACATCAATGATACCAACTTTTCTTGTTAGTCAATTAATTCGCCAACATTGTACAGTAGCTGTTGGTGGCGATGGCGGTGATGAACTTTTTGGAGGATATTCTCATTATGACAGGATGATCAAAGTGGCTCAAACCACGAAATACATACCGAGTGGCTTAAAAAAATTGGTTTCAAAAACGACTCAATATTTACCTCTTGGATTTAAAGGTAGAACTTGGTTAACAAATCTCAATACCAATTTCGACAAGGAGATTCCTCTGATTGCTTCTATATTCGATGAACATAATCTTAAAAGACTCCTGATTAAACCAATAGAAGCATTCTTGGATGAGAAAAATCCATTTTCAACAAATATTCCTCTTCGCCAAGATTTATTACAAAGGGCTACACGAATGGATTTTATGAATTATTTACCTGAAGATATTTTAGTTAAAATTGACAGAGCCAGTATGTTAAATTCACTGGAAATACGTGCCCCACTGCTCGATGTAAAAATGATTGAATTTGCGTTTTCTCAAGTAGCTTCGCATTTGAAAGCTAGTTCAACTCTTAAAAAAATACTACTAAAAAAAATTGCAGCCAAAATACTACCTTCTGGATTTGATTTGACAAGAAAACAAGGTTTCAGTATACCGATCAGTGAATGGCTCAGACAAGCAGAATGGAACACATTTATGAAGGATATATTATTTTCCAAAGAGCAAGATATTTTTGACAAAAAATACTTGCATCAAATTATTAAAAATCATGAGAAGGGTGCTGACAATGGAAATCGGTTATATGGTTTAATACTATTTACCTTATGGAAAAATCACTATCAATTATCCTTGTAAAAGCATTTTCGTAATCTACAGAAAGTAGCCATAAATTTTCAAGAAATTGACAAAACCTACATTAGCCATAGACGCCACAAACATATCAGCCGGAGGCGCAGTAACCCATTTAATGGAATTGTGTAGTCATTTGTCAGCAATCAATCATCATTTCGGTGAGATTTTTATTTTTGGGCCACTCCAATTAGAATCAAAATTACAACTAAGTCCAAATATTAAGTTTATTTCCCACCCTTGGCTATCTAAAAATTACTTATTTCGATATTTATGGTTAAAATATAAATTTCCGGAAGAATTGAAATTACGAAATGTGAACCTGCTTTTTGTTCCAGGCGGATACTATTCCGGTAGTTTCAGACCATTTGTTAGCATGTGTAGAAATATGCTAGTATTTGACAAAAATGAAAGGAATAGATATGGATTTTCATTAATGAATGCAAGACTGACTTTATTAAATATATTTCAATCACAAACATTTAGAAAAGCAGCCGGACTTATATTTATTTCAAACTATGCTAAAAACATCGTGAATCAAAGTTTAAAATTAAAAAATTCTATAATAATTCATCATGGTGTATCAAAGCGGTTTTCGCTGCCCATTAAAAAACAATTACCTATAGAACAATATAATTTCAACCAACCATTCAAATTTTTATATGTCTCAATTATAGATGTTTATAAACATCAAGATAATGTACTTAAAAGCATTGCTGCTCTAAGAGAAAAATCCTATCCCGTAGAAATAACTTTTATTGGTGGTAAATACATACCTTGCTATCAACGATTTATCTCCGTTTACAAGGATCTGGGAGCTCAAACTTTTGCCAATTATCTAGGGGAAGTACCTTACAAAGATTTGATCCAATATTATAAAAATGCAGATGCTTTTATTTTTGCTTCTTCCTGTGAAAATATGCCGAATACCCTTTTGGAAGCAATGAGCTCTGGCTTGCCGATAGCATGCTCAATATCAAATCCAATGCCCGAATTCTTAGGCGAACATGGATATTATTTTGATCCTGAGCAAGTTGAAAACATTTCTACTGCATTGGAAAAATTGCTCCTAGAACCTCAGCAAAGAATGAAAAATGCCAAAGAGGCACAATTGAAAGCACAAGATTACAACTGGAAGCGTTGCGCTCAGGAAACTATGGATTATCTTTGGAGCATCAAAGCAAATATTGAATAATGTGTGGCATTTTAGCAATCTTTGGTAGGTATAATGAAGCCAACGCGCACGAATGCCTGGACAAATTAAAACATCGTGGACCTGATGCTTGTGCTAGTTTTTCGGATGAAAAATTTTATTTAGGTCACCAAAGATTAGCAATCCAAGATTTGAGCGAAGCAGCCATACAACCCATGTGGACTGATGAGAAAGATGCTGTAATTATATTTAATGGGGAAATATACAATCATTGGAAGTTGAGGCGAGATACTTTATCAAGTTTTGATTTTAAAACACAATCAGATACTGAAACGTTATTAGTAGGCTTAAAGCAATTTGGTATAGATTTTTGTTCAGGTTTAAATGGAATATATGCCTTTTGCTATATAGATTACAAAAAGAATGAAGTTTACTGTGTAAGAGATCCATTTGGCATCAAGCCCCTTTATTATTACTATACAGAAAGTTCACTTTTATTTTCATCAGAAATAAAAGCAATTTCTCATTTCGATCACTTTAATTCTGAATGGGATGCACAATCATTGCTAGATTACACGGAATATCTGTATAGTCCTAGCACAGATACTGCATTCCGGCAAGTCAAGAAAGTTGCCGCAGGTCATTATATACATTTTAAATTAGGAAATTTTACCAACTTAATTCAACAAAAATATTACCAAATTGACTTCAACGGAAATTATTCCAAAAGTAGTGAGATAGATTTGACCAATAAACTTGACAGAATCCTACAAGATTCAATACAAAGACAATTATTATCAGATGTTCCGGTAGGTTTTTTCCTTTCGGGTGGTTTAGATTCAAGCTTAATTGTCGCAATCGCTCAAAAAATATTGAAAAAGAAAAAACTTCCTTGCTATACTATAGATTCCGAATCAAATACAAGCGCAGATGGCTTTGCAGATGACACAATGTATGCAAGAAAAGTTGCGAAATTACTTGATTGCGAGTTACATGAAGTAAAGACTGAAACTCCTACACTTTCGGATCTGAGAAAGATGATCCTTCAGCTTGATGAACCTACTGCAGATCCTGCTGCATTACATGTGAAGAACATTTGTAAAGCTGCTAGAGATAATGGAATTTTTGTACTGTTGGGTGGGACTGGTGCTGATGATATATTCAGTGGATACAGAAGGCACCAATCTCTATATTATCATCAAATATTTAATATTTTCCCTTACAAACTGAGATGGTTGATGAAAATTTTGGTGTCAAATACAGACAAGGGTATGCCTCATTTCAGAAGATTATCAAAATTTCTTGATGCCAATGTCCAAAAGAATCCAAAAGAACAGTTATTCAATTCCTATTCATGGAGCCCGCACCAAATTGTTAAACAGTTATTTCACTCTGATTATAGTAAATATTTTAAATCAGACTCTCATTTCCATTTAAGAAACACGCTTCTGGAAATTCCTAATGAACATGAAGTACTCAATCAAATGCTGTATTTGGAGATCAAACATTTTCTTGGCGACCATAACTTAAATTACACAGACAAAATGAGTATGGCACATGGAGTTGAAGTTAGGGTTCCTTATTTAGACAAAGAGTTGGTAGAGTTTACAACAGAATTGCCACCCAATCTCAAAATGAGAGGAAATGAAACAAAATATATTTTACGAAAGGTAGCTGAGCGCTATCTGCCCAAAGAGGTAATATATCGTCCAAAATCTGGTTTCGGCTCTCCACTGAGAATATGGTTAAAAGCTGAACTTGGGATTGAATTGGATCAATTGTTTAATTCCCCTGAATTCACTCACAACCCTATATTTAAGTCTAATAATGTTTTACAGATTTTGAGTGAACATAGGCAAGGTAAACATGATTATTCTTATACACTTTTAGCCATTGCTAGTATTTTTATGTTCACCGAGTATTACAATAAGAATGTTTGAAAGATTGTCAGAGGAATTATTTGATCCAGTTAGAAAAAAATGGGTAAAAAAGACACCTGAGGAATTCATTAGGCAGCAAACCATTAATGCACTTCATCAATACTATGGCTATCCTTATTCCAGAATGAGTATCGAAAAGCAGATTCAATTTTTTACTCTAAAGAAAAGATTCGACATTGTGATCTATGACAAATCCATTCAGCCATTTATTTTGGTAGAATGTAAATCTGCAGCAAAAAAAATAAACGCTGAAGCGATCTTGCAAATCAGCAGGTATAATTATATTTTGAAAGTACCTTACCTTTTGATCACCAATGGAATAATGAGCATTGTATTCAAACGAAATATTGAGGACGAAAGCTGGCTGAGAGTAGAAGACATACCTCATTTTCAAAATTTAGATCCTATTTAAAGGTATTAATTTACGTAATGCGCATTTAAACATAACATAATTTACTCATATTCAATTCATTACAGTAGATTTTTAATCATAAAAATTATTAACAACTCATTATCCAGCTCTAACAAAAGGTCCGAAAACAAAAACAAGTGTTTTCCGTTTCATTATCTACTAATTCTGTTTTTATGAAGCATTTTCACTTTGTCATACTTTTGGCTGCAATAAGCATTATTTCATGTCGCCAGGGTAAACCAAAAACTGATCCTGCCTTAAGGCTAACTGAATTGCGGAAGCAGGTGAAAGAATTGAACGATGAGATCGCTACTTTAGAGAAAAATCTAGCTGATAGGGACACCACAGGCAGCCAAAACGCTAGAGCAAAATTAGTATCTGTCGATACATTACGCAAACAAAACTTCAAGCATTTTATAGAATTACAGGGATTCGTAGATGCCAGACAAAACATCTTGGTTGCTCCTCAAATGCCTGGAATAGTTACACGAATTTATGTCAGAGAAGGTGATTATGTGCAAGCTGGCAAAATCCTAGCCACCCTGGATGGTTCTACAATCCTCAAAGGAATAGAGGAAGTCAAAACGGCGCTTCAGTTGGCACAAACAATGTTTGAAAAACAAAAGAAACTTTGGGATCAGAACATAGGTAGTGAAGCACAATACCTCCAAGCAAAAGGGCAGAAAGAGCAATTGGAACAAAGACTCCAATCTATGCAATCTCAACTTTCTATGACGTACATCAAATCACCTATTTCAGGTACTGTAGACGAGGTAAAATTAAAAATTGGAGAACCTGCATCTCCTGGATTTACAGGTATTCGTGTTGTCAATGCTTCAGATTTATCTGTTAAGGCAAAATTGAGCGATTTATATGCTAGTAAAATAAAAAAAGGAGACCCTGTAAAATTATATTTCCCAGATTGGGATAAAGAATTTGACTCCAAATTAATTTATGCTGGCCAAACGGTTAGTGCCAATTCTCGTACAATTCAAATCGAAGCACAATTGCCAAAGGTTAAGCAAAAATTTCTTGCTAATCAAGTTGTCAAAATGAAAATAAATGACAAAGAATTGAAAAATGCCATCGTGGTTCCTAGTAATATTATTCAGAAAAGTATAGATGGAGAAGATTATGTTCTGGTAGCTGAAAAAAATGGTGGCAATTGGTACGCTAAGAAGAAAATAGTGGTTGTTTCCGCTAGTTATAATGGAGAATCGGTGATTTCCTCTGGACTTAATGCTAGTGAAGCATTTATTAAAACAGGATATAGTGAAATCGTAGATGGACAATTGATCCAACTTTAAAAATTAATTCTATTCATTAGCCACTGACATATGAATATCGGACAAATCAAAGAATTAGGATTTACCAAATGGTGTATTAACAACTCTACTTCGGTCTATATTTTCACCATCATTATATGCTTGGCGGGATATATTGCATATGAAAGAATTCCCAAAGAGCTTTTTCCTGATATTGTTGTACCCACTATTTCAATTGCGACTATCTATCCAGGCGCAACTCCGCAAGATGTAGAGAATTTGATCAGTAAGCCCATTGAAAAGCAACTCAAATCTATTAATGGAGTTAAAAAAATCAGTAGCTCCTCTGTTTCTGACTTTTCTTTGGTAATCGCAGAATTCTCTACCGATTTGGATCCTAAATTATGCAAACAAAGGGTTAGCGATGCTGTTGACAAAGCCAAGAAAGATTTGCCTGACGACTTAAAGGAAGATCCCAATATTCAGGAATTTGATTTCAGTGAAATTCCAATTATGAATATCAATATAGCAGGAGATTTTCCATTGGATCGAATTAAATTTTTTGCCGATCAATTGAAAGACAGAATTGAATCCAACAAAGAAATTACCCGTGTTGATATAGTTGGAGGAGTTGACCGTGAAATTCAAATCAATGTGGATCTGTACCGCATGAATGCTGCCGGAATCACTTTTGGAGATATTGAATCCGCAGTCATGAGACAGAACCTCAATATTTCTGGAGGAGAGCTTAAAGTTGGTGACCTTCGCAGAAATATTCGAATTACCGGAGAGTTTGATCACCCTGATGATATTTCCAATATCGTTGTGAGGTCTTTTCTAGGAAATATCGTTTATATTAAGGATATAGCTGAAGTAAAAGATGGATTTAAAGAAAAACAAGATTTTGCCAGACTGGATGGCAAGCCGGTAGTCACGATGAATGTCATTAAAAGAAGTGGAACAAATCTCATCGAAGCTACAGATAAGATCTATACAATTATAAATGAATTTAAAGAAAATAAATTTCCTGAAGGTCTTCACATTAAAGTAACAGGTGATACCTCTGAAAATACCAGAGTCCAACTCCACGATCTATTGAATACAGTAATTCTTGGTTTTATATTCGTAGTAGTGATTCTCATGTTCTTTATGGGATTTACGAATGCCTTTTTTGTGGGACTGGCTGTACCTCTTTCTTGTATGCTTGCATTTTTAGTAATGCCTGGACTGGGCATGAGTCTAAATGTGATTGTTTTGTTTTCATTTTTACTGGCTCTGGGTATAGTTGTTGATGATGCAATAGTAGTCATTGAGAACACGCACCGGATCTTTCACCAACACAAAGAGTATTCTATCCAGCAAGCAGCTTCGTATGCTGCGGGGGAAGTGTTCGTACCGGTTCTAACGGGTACGCTGACAACTTTGATGCCCTTTGTTCCATTGCTATTCTGGCCAGGTATTATAGGAAAATTCATGAGCAACCTCCCTGTGACATTGATCATTACATTGGGAGCCTCACTTTTTGTCGCTTATGTGATGAATCCAGTTTTTGCTGTGAGTTTTATGAATAGAGAAGACCATTTACAGAGAGGAAAATGGAAAGATTATCGTAGAGCTTTTATTCTCTTAAGTGTTGTTGCATTACTAGGTTATTTAAAGCTTGGAGTTGGCTTAGGCAATTTTGCTGTTTTCTGCATGTTGCTCATAGTGCTTTATCATTTATTTATTGAAAAATGGATCCACCTCTATCAAGACAATATCTGGCCTAAAGTAACCACTTATTATAGAAAAATATTGTCTTTTTTTATGAAGGGATATAGGCCTATTTTCGTGGTTGTATCAGCTATATTATTTTTAATATTAAGCTGGATGTTTTATTTATCCACAAATCCAAAAGTTGAAACATTTCCTAACGGTGAACCCAATTTTGCTTTAGTGTATTGCAAAATGCCTATGGGTACAGACGCCAGAGTAACAGATTCAATTACGAGGATAATAGAAGACAGAGTTTATAAAGTTATTGGCAAAGAAAATCCAATTGTGACGTCAGTGATTTCAAACGTTGGTCTTGGAGCAGGTGATCCTGACAATCCGGATCGGGTAGCTACTCCACACAAGAGTAAAGTAACGGTTGCTTTTGTAAAATTTGCAGAAAGACATGGCAAGTCAACTCAGGAAGTTTTAAATGCTATTCGCAGTGAGTTTTCCAATGGAATAGCTGGTGCAGAAATTTCTGTAGAAAAAGAAAGAAACGGCCCACCTACCGGAAAACCTATCAGCATTGAGATAAGTGGAGATGATTTTGATGTTTTAAGTCGTTTGGGTAATATTTTAACAAATAAAATTAGTGAAGCAGGAATCCAGGGAATTGAGGGCTTAAAATCGGATTTGCAAATCAGCAAACCCGAAATTATTTTAGACATAGATGAAGAGAAAGCACAAAGAGAAGGAGTGACGGTGGCTCAGGTAGCAATGGAAATTAGAACTGCTTTATTTGGTAAAGAAGTTTCTAAATTTAGGGATAAGAATGATGATGCACCTATCCAGTTGCGTTTAAAAGAAATGGACAGGCATAAAGTAGAAGAGCTTCTCAATTTGGAAATATCTTTTATGGATATGTCAACCGGACAATTTAAACAAATCCCTATTTCTTCTATAGCGTCAACAAAATATGGTACCTCAATAAACTCCATAAACCGAAAGAACCAGAAAAGACTCATTACATTATCCTCAGATGTTTCTGCGGGAGCAAATGCTGCTGCAATCATGGGAGACATCCAGAAAATTGCAGCGTCACTCGAAAAACCAGAAGGATACGAATTCTCCTTTACTGGAGATCAGGAAGCAATGAATGAAACCATCGACTTTTTTGGTGTAGCCTTTCCCGCTGCACTTGCATTTATGTTTTTGATATTGGTTACCCAATTCAATTCAGCAGTAAAACCAGTTTTAATCTTCTCGACAGTATTATTCAGTCTAATTGGTATTGCTCTGGGATTTGGCCTTTTCAAGATGACAATGAGTGTGGTGATGAGCGGTGTAGGAATATTTGCACTTGCCGGAATCGTGGTGAGGAATGGTATACTATTAGTTGAGTTCATCGATGAATTAAGGACACGCGGTTATGATGTGGTACATGCTGCAATTGAAGGTGGAGCTACCCGATTAACTCCTGTGATTTTAACAGCCCTTTCTGCTATTTTGGGTTTGATACCATTGGCAATTGGGTTGAATATGGATTTCGAGAGCTTGTTCTCACATTTTGATCCTAAATTCTTCTTAGGAGGTGACAATGTTGCTTTTTGGGGACCTTTAGCCTGGACAATGATATTCGGTCTGATCGTCGCCACATTTTTGACGCTCCTGGTGTTGCCAACCTTGTACGTTTTGGCTTATAAAACTAAATATTGGTTTAAAAGAAAATCAGAACGAATATTGAAGAGTGTTTGAGTGTAAGATTTAATTATCCTTCGCTGTCGTCAAGCTTCAATTCGATTTCTGTAATTTCCGGCCAAATTCCAACTCGACCTGAAAAACCGAGAAATCCATATCCACGATTGACATTCAGGTATTTACCTTTCTCATTGTAAAGACCGGCCCATTTTGGATAAACATACTTAACCGGGCTCCATTTTAACCAAGGAAATTCAACACCCATCTGCATTCCGTGAGTATGACCTGACAATGTGATATGAATATGTTCTGAGTGCGGTATTACTTTTTGATCGAAATGAGTCGGATCGTGAGACATCAAAATTTTAAACTCATTTGAAGCGACATCAGTTAAAGCAAGATCTAAATCGCCATATTTGACAAATCGCGTACCCCAATTTTCAACGCCAATGAGACGGATGCTCTCTCCTCCCCTTTCAATTTTTACAGATTGGTTTCTTAACAATGTAAAATCAATTTCACGATGACATTTGATCAAATCATTGAAATTTTCTTCTTTGGCTTCTTGTGTCGACCATCTTGCATAATCACCATAATCGTGGTTACCTAAGATTGAATATTTTGCATCTTTAGCTTTAATCTGTTTAAAAATATCTTTCCATGGCTCAAACTCAGAAGCATAAGTATTCACAAGATCGCCTGTAAAAAGTACCAGGTCAGCTTCACGTTCATTAATAAGATCTATTCCTTTCTCAACTCCGTTTTTGTCATCAAAACTACCAGAATGAATGTCAGATATCTGCACTATTTTATACCCATCAAATGATTTAGGTAAATCTTTAAATTTCAGTACATACTTAAAAACCTGATACCTATACTTCCCTTTGGTAGCTCCGTAAATAAATGAAACGAAAGGTACCAGAGCGACCACTGCAGCAGACTGAAGTAAAAACATCCTTCTTCCCGGAATATCTCCTTTCAGGCCAGAGGCACCTAAAGCAATCGATGTCCATCCAGCTTCTATCAACCTTACCGTATCGCCCACCAACAGAAAAAGCAGAAAAACAACTTTAGATACTATGACTGCTAAAAATAAACTCAAAGCCCACTTGCCAAAAAAATTGGGTTGATGAGTTTTGAAATAAAAATAAACTCCGGCCACTGTCAAAATTGGCAGCAAAATTGTAATCCCCCAATAGGTAAGAGGTAACCATAGTTTATCTGCCCAATCAAATGAATTTTCTAAAACTTGTCTTAGACCACCGTAAATGTAGTTTTCTGCATATAAAATAAGTAGAATCGTCAGTATTAGATATATAATGCTCATGTAATTTTTTTTCGATTAAAAGATATTAAGATTTGATTTCTGAATCAATAATCACAATAAACCAAATTAAGTTTCAATTAAGTTCAATTCATATCTTATTGATATCTTAATACTATTTAGTCTGTTCATTTTCCATGGTTTGAAATGGTTTTATCCATAGTCTGAGCCCTTGATCAAAAAAAAGATAAGACCAAAACCAGTTGAACAATACTTGCAATTTCTTCTTTGCACCAATGAGAAAATAAATATGAACTCCAAGCCACATGCTCCAAGCAGCAAATCCACTCATAAATAAATTACCTTTCTCAGCGACAGCTTTATTGCGGCCAATAGTGGCTAAAGAGCCCTTATCCAAGTATCTAAATGGCGTATTACTTTCACCTTTGATTTGCATCCAAAGGCTTTTTGCCAAGTATTCGCCCTGTTGTATTGCCACCGGCGCGACCTGGGGAAGTGAACCTCCGGCTTCTAACTGAGCAACATCTCCAATTGCAAAAACATTAGTTTGGCTCTTTACTTTCAAAAATTCATCCACAAAGATTCTTCGCGACTTTTGATCTATAAAATTCTCCAAGCCTTTAATAGGAGTCGCAATAATTCCTGCTGCCCAAATAACTTTCTTAGCCAAAATTTTTACTCCATTTTGCAAAACTACGCCACTTTCATCCAACTCCATCACCCTACTATTCAAATGAACTTTAACATCCATGTCGATTAAATTTTTCAAAGCTTTAGCACTGGCTTTGTTGCTCATTGCATTCAAAACCCGATCTGTAGATTGTACAAGATGGATATCCATACTCCGAAAATTGAGCTCTTTATAGTCATTTGGCAGCACATGATCTCTAAGCTCAGCAAGCGCTCCTGCAAGCTCCACGCCCGTTGGGCCTGCACCCACGATCACTATATCAAGAAGATATTGTCTTTTATCTGCATTATCTTCCAAAACAGCAAGTTCAAAATCTTCAATAATTCTATTTCTCATGGAAATCGCTTCAGAAACTGATTTTAAAGGCAAACTGAATTTTGAAAAATTTTTGTTTCCATAGTAGAAATTTCCTGCACCTGTTGCGATTACCAGATAATCATAATTTACATGTCCTGCATTAGTCAACAACTTTTGATTTAAGGTATCTACCTCCTTTACATCGCAAACTCTGACATATACATTGGTATAATTTGAAAATATCTTTCGTAATGGAAAACAAATTGAGCTAGGCTCTAAGCCACTCATTGCCACTTGATAGAAAAGCGGCTGAAACTGATGATAATTGTTTTTATCCAGTAATACGACCTGCACATCTCTCTTAGCTAAATGCTTTGCAAGATTAATACCTCCAAACCCGCCCCCTACAATTACTATTCTCGGTTTACCAATTTCAGGTAAGTTAATTCTTTGCATTTTATTTAATTACTCTTCCTGAAAATTCCAGACTCGATGTACAATGATCTGGAAGCATCCATCGAAATTTGTGTCTATATTTTGCAATGAAACAGTAAATTTTATCTCTCAACACTAATGGTATAATTTTCATAATAAAGCCTAATAAAATCCAAGGAGATCCATCGAGATTCAATAATATTTGTCTTACTGCTTCTGATTTAGAAAATAATTCCTTTTGATGATAAATGAAAACTGATTCTATTTCAAAAGTAACTGTGGTTGATTTTAATAGTTCGATCAAATGATCACTTTTATAGTCTGCGAATAAAAATTTTCTGTTCCGATCCCTATTCATTACAAATATTGCCAAATAGTTACAGAATAAACAGGTAGTATCCAGAAAAATTACACTTTTCATGCCTATAAATAATAACAAATAAGTAGAATTTTTGTTTTATGATCGCTTATTTAGGCAAATAATTGATTTTCAAAACAATCATTAAAATAAACCATCAATGGATTACCAAGTATTTTCAACATGTGCTGACAGATTTATGAGATATGTTAAAATTGACACTCAAGCAGATCCCTATTCTTCCAGCTCTCCTTCAACTGAAAAACAGCTGGATTTGAGTCGATTATTATTGAACGAACTTTTAGCAGCAGGGATTGGCGCTGAAATTACAGCTCAGGGGTATGTATATGCACATTTAGAGGCGACTGTAGAAAATCCCGGCCCTGGCATCTTCTTTTGCGCTCACGTGGACACTGCTCCGGATTGTAGTGGAACAAATGTAAAACCTATCCTGCATACCAATTATTCAGGAAACGAATTCATGCTTCCTGATGACAAAAGTATAATAATTAGTCCTGTTGAGTTCCCTGAACTGACAGGTAAGTTGGGAGAAGATATCATTACCGCCTCAGGATTGACACTTTTGGGTGCAGATGACAAAGCGGGTGTTACGGCGATCATGGAGGCAGCATTATTCATGAATTCACATCCGGAAATAGGGAGGCCCGCTGTGGATATACTTTTCACTACAGATGAAGAAATAGGTAGAGGTGTGAATCATTTCAACCCCAATCTGATGAAAAGTAAATATGGGTACACGCTTGATGGGGGTGAACTAGGAAGTATTGAAGATGAAACATTTTCTGCCGACGGATGCTCAATTCGAATCACGGGAGTAGCAACTCATCCCGGTTATGCTAAAGAGAAAATGCAAAATGCGATCAAAATTGTGTCACACATCATTTCATCCCTACCTACCACTAAAGATTCTCCAGAATCTACTGAAGGTCGAAGTGGTTTTATCCATCCTACCAAAATCGAATCAAGTCTGGAAACCGGCACCATAGACTTGATCATCAGAGACTTCAATACTCAAAATCTGAAATATTACCACGAGTTGCTGCAAGGGATATGCGAATCCAGTATAAAAGCATTTCCGGGTTCGAGTTTTGAAATTGAATTCAAGGAGCAATACAGGAATATGAATGAAATTATACAGAATCATCCATATGTCTGCAGCTATGCAATTGAAGCGATGCAGAGTCTAGGCATTGAGCCAAAGAAATCTTTAATAAGAGGTGGAACTGATGGATCCAGGCTATCATTTATGGGCTTTCCCTGCCCAAATTTATTTGCAGGTGAACATGGCATACATTCTAAAAAAGAATGGGTTTCTGTTCAAGATATGCAAAAGGCAGCAGCTGTAATAGTCAAAACAAGCGAGCTTTGGTCAAAACACAGATCATGATGTTAATCTTGCCACTTGTCAAGCAGTAGTTTGACTGAGAATATGTTAATTGGCATTCTTCTGAAATATCCAGATAGATTGAAAAAATAGGTGGTAAAGATGACGCTATCAGAATCTCACTAAAAATCAGAAGTAGCCTTAAAGGTATATCCGGACTTATTGGCAGGACTGTTTAGTTTCTAATTGATTAAATCAGAAACTCTTCCAGGCCTGCCAATGAGCACTTATTGCCATCCGGCAGATGTATTCATAATGGGTCTTGGCATAGTTAACCTTTAGCTGTATATTTACTTCTTCCAATCATAATGCAGGAAAAAGTCTTGTCTGAAGATTCCTTCAAACCTAACCTTTAAGCTGCAAATCTTTTTACTTCATTACTCTGGACATTACCAGATGAATTATAGAGCAATTATACAGCATCTACACAAACCAACAATACGATTTTGAGCAACGCTGACAAGTTTACGAGTAACGGAAACTATTGTAAAATCACAGTAACAAAGATGGGACTAAAGCATTAATAGCATAAAAAAAAACTTATCTTGCATGACCAAATTCGATCTAATTGTTTAAAGAAATTTACAAATATTATTCGCTATTTACTCACCAATTTCTAAGAGATCTTGGGTTTATGTGCTACTTTATATTTATAGCCTTGGAAGTTTTAGTCTTCTCAGTCCAAATGTTTTCACAAAATAGAACGATTACAAAATTAGGAGCGCCTGATAGAATATATACCGAAGAAGACGGACTCATTTCAAACTCATGTTATGGCTTAACACAGGATTTAGATGGTTTTATTTGGATATACTCGGAAAATGGAATAAGTAAGTTTGATGGACATACATTCAAAAACTTTACAACCGCTGATGGTCTAAACTCCAATAATGTATGGATGATCAGTGTCGATAGCATGAATCGAAAATGGATCCATACCGATGAAAAAAGACTTGATTATATCCTAGATGATAAAATATATGAAGGAGTAGTTATTCCAAATCGCAGACTTACATTGCTTGTTTCTGTTAATAAACATACTTCCATTTCAATAGAACAGTCTAATAGACTTAATTTTGAAATTCAAGACACATTCCTCAATCAAATATTTCTTCCGAAAATAAAAATTCTTCAAGAAAGTGGCCAACCATATTTTTTAAATAATTTTACTGTAAGACTGTACTCCGTTGCTGACTCTGCTATTATCACAAATAGGAGAACAAAATACACTTGGCTTCTTGGCACAAACGGTGAGTTCAGAACTCCGTCATTTATAAACGGCCAACTCCAATTATCAAGACAAGAAGGTCTAGATGTATTTCGCAACAATAATTCTTGCACTTCATTTGAATTAGATAAAAAAATTCAAATAAACAGAGGCATGTCAGATATTAATGATAATATTTGGATCGCAAGCAAGCAAAATGGTATTTACTATTATAGTATAGGCTCCTTAAATAATTCAAAATCTGTCTTGACTCACAATTTAAATTTATCAGGACGTATTAAATTTGATTACCAATTCGCTTACACGAATTACAAGGATGATATTTTCGAATATAATCCAAAAAAGAAAGAGTTTAAAAAAATTCTAAGTGCTGTAAATACAAAATTTTTAACAAAGACACAAAAATTTTTAATTCTTTTTAAATATACTGTAGGCTCAGTATTTGACTATCCGCTTTTAAGTAATCACAAACTTTTAACTACTTTTTTTAGATCCAATAATCAAAATATTGAAGTCTTTGATGCTGTTAACTTTTCAGAAAATAAATTTCTAGTCTTAGAATCCAGTGCAAACTCATTAAACTTAATTGAAACTAATAAAGACAAATGGCACAATAATATTATCTATCAATGGGAATCTAGACCACATTGGATAGAAATAGATTCCGTGACTATGAAAACAATAGTTTGCTGCAAGAACTCAATTTTTGTATTTGACTCAAATTTAAACTTATTTGATTCAATTCCAATATTAATTCAAGACTACAATCATGAATTCAAACATCACTATGTGGATTATAAAAATCAGGAAATATATCTTTCTTCAAATGATATCATTTATAGAATAACCAAACAATTTACCGAAAAAATTCATGAATTTAAGAATATTTCAGGAATGAAAATGATCGACCATTACTTAATAACTTTCAATGACAATTGCTGTAATATTTTTGATATGAAATCATGTTCTAATTTAGCAGTTTCGTGTGAAGACACCAAAGATAATGTTCAAGAAAATAAAATAATCGATGCTTTTTATATTTCAGACAGCTTAATGATTCTAAAAAGCAATGGTATAGAAACTTTTCATATTCCAGATCAATCAAAATCAAGCAAACATATATTACTTCATAATCCCAATTATGAATTTTGGTTTACAAATAATTTTGACTCAATTTATATATCTACTGAAGATTCTATAAAAACATTAGAACTTTCATGCAGTATCCTAGATCCTTCCTTATCGAATCAAACCGGGTATAAATTCAAACTTGCTAATTCAGACAATTGGCAAGTGTCTGAAGTGAATAGAATTTACCTCGGCGAACTGCCAGAAGGACATCACCAGGTAAAAATAATTGCATATGATAAAATAACTTCCCAAGAACTTGCTTCTAAAACAATTCACTGCTTTGTCAGTACACCTTGGTACAAATCTAAATACTTCAAATTCTTCATACTACTTTTGATCATTGGTTTAGCTATCCATGTGACCAGATACTTCTTAACTCGAAGATATAAGTCTTTAATAGCATTAAACGAAGCCGTACTGGAAAATAGAAGTCTCAAATTAAAAGCTTTGGAAGCTCAGATGAACCCTCACCTTATATACAATTCTTTGGGCGGAATCCAATCTTTAGTCCAAACACAAAATTATAATAAGGCAGAGCATTATATCATCAAATTCTCGAAGTTGCTTCGAATGTTACTGGATAGTTTACGGAAGAATGAAGTTAGCTTGGATAAAGAGTTGGAACTACTAAGTGCCTATCTTGAAATTGAAAAATTCAGATTCAACGATCGCTTTAAATACAATCTTTATACTGACCCCAAACTAGAGAAAGAATCTATATATATACCAAATATGTTGATTCAGCCATTCGTAGAGAATGCATTAAACCATGGCTTATTTCATAGGATAGAAGGAGGATTACTCAATATAAATATACAAAAGAGTAAGTCAGACTTAGTAGTAGAAATTGTGGATAATGGAATCGGAGTTAAACAGGCTAAGGAAAAATACAAGACAAGCAGATTAGGTCACGAATCTCATGCCTTGAACATCATTCAAGAGAAAATCGAATTATTTAAAAATCTAAAAAACTTTCACATAGTAATTTCGACACAAGATCTAGATCCTACCAATAAAGATTATCCAGGTACACATGTAACCTTCACATTTAAAAACATTCTAGAAAATGAGTAACAAATTAAGATGCATCTTGATAGATGACGAACAACATTTAATTCAATCTTTGTCCCATATTTTTGATAAAGACTTTCCTCAGGTTGAGATTTGTGGCACCGCAAATGATATCATCACAGGAAAGAGGTTAATTGAAGAAATCCAACCTGATTTAGTTTTCCTTGACATTGCAATGCCTGTTGGTTCAGGTTTTGACTTGTTAGAGCAACTTGAAGTCATTAATTTTGAAATCGTATTCATGACTTCATACCATAACTATGCACTAGAAGCTCTAAAATATATGGCAATGGCTTATCTCCTTAAACCTATTGATCCAGCTGATCTCAGGAAAGTGATTGAAAAAACCGAGGGCATGAAAAATCTACGATACAATAATTCCCATTATAAGGCATTGCTGGAAAATCTTAATAATGTTAATGATAAACTGAATAAAATAATAGTTATCCAAACAAATGGTACAAATGAAATTATAAATACGAAAGACATCATCCGTTTTGAAGGTGCAAATAAATATACAATTATCCATATTCAGAATGCGAAATCTTTGATCAGTTCTTACAGTATTGGCAAATATGCCAGCATGCTGGAAGAATTAGATTTTTATCTTTGTCATAAATCTCACTTAATAAATCTAAAGAAAGTAGTTTCTTTTGACCCAAATACAGGTGTAAAAATGTCGAATGGTTCCAACGCCCCTATCGCAACTCGTAAATACCACGAATTTCTTATGAAGATAAAAGATTTCTAATAAGCAGATGATCACCTTTTAAATGTTTTGTACATTCACTTTCCGCCCAATCTTTTATAATGGCTGGCTTTAATTAAGAATAAAGTAATGGCTCTTGTTATCTAAAGTATTTGCTTTCTCTTCAGAAGCCACGCTAATACCAAACTTAGTACCACAGTAAAAATTACGATCAAATAAAAACTCCAGGATGATTCGCCTAAGCCAAAAGGTAGCCTCACATTCATTCCCAAAAAACTCGCTATTACAGTAGGCACCATGAGGAGAATGGTGATTACAGTTAGGCGATTGATAAAAATATTTAAATTATTTGAAATGATAGAAGCATATGCTTCCATTGTTCCATTCAATATATTAGTATAAAGCTGAGCTACCTCACGAGCTTGATTACTATCTACCAATATATCTTCAAACCACTCTTTATAATCTTCGTTATCCTTGAGACCTAGAAAATCTACTCTGTTCATCTTAAGTTTGAGCAATTCATTTGCACTTAAAGAATTTACGAAATAAACCAAACTCTTTTCAATTCGCAATAATGACTTCAATTCTTCGCTGCGAGATGAGTGATATAATTCTTGTTCGATTAATCCTCGCTTCATGTTCAGTTTTTTCAAAAATTCCAAAAACAACAATACATTCTGTTCGAAGATTTGAAGGATAAACAATCTCTCATTTTTTGGATTAAACCGTTTTATTTTATTGTCGAGAAATTTTTCCATCACAGTGTTTTCCACTGCACATACGGTGATAATTTTCTGCTGGCAAAGTATGATACCTAGTGGCACTGTAATATAGATAGGATCATTTTCTTTCTCTCCATCATTGACTACAGGAGTATGCAAGATAATGCTCCTAGCCTCATCATATTTTTCATACCGGGCTCTTTCTTCTATGTCAAGCGGGTCAGTGATGTAGTCGGTTGTTATTCCAAGAGCAGTAGTCAGTCTTTCCAAATGAGACAACTCATCCTGCCCATTCACATGGACCCAAGAAGCATCTTCGAGAGATTCTACTTCTTTGAAGTTTTTTCCGCTGCCTGCAAAGTAACGGATCATCCGACGAACTATCTGTCAACATGTGATCAATTCAATTTTCGTTCGAAAGTTACAATAATTAAGCCAATTTGATAATTACTTAACTGAATTTTATCGCATCCACTGGTTTAATCCTGTTCACAATCCATGAAGGAATCAACATTACCAAAAGAATTATGATAAAAAAAGCAACATTAATCAAAATGATTGGTATGGGATCCATTGCAACAGGCACATAACTCAAGTAATAATCAGCTTCTGACAGTTTGAATATTTTGGTTTTAAACTGGATAACAGCAATTCCTAAACCAATCAAATTACCTATAAACATTCCACGAATGATAATATAGCCTGCGTAATACAAAAAAATCTTTCTCTGCCTCTGGAATGGCATACCTATCGCAGTCAAAACACCGATCATATATGTTCGTTCCAAAATCAATACAAGCAGCATTGTACTCATATTAATGATACAAACTAATAGCACTAGCCCAAGTATAAAAATCTTATTGATGTCCTGTAGGGCCAGCCATTCAAAAATATTTGGGTATTTCGACCTAATTGTTTCTGAATATAATTGACTTGGCAAAATTTCAGAATAAATCTGATCGCTGATTCTTTCAGCTTCTGCAATATTCGAAACATAAAGTTCTATACCTGTTATCTGATTTTTGTCCCACCCCAAAAGAGTCTGGAGTAATCGCATATCTACAAGCGCAAACTTGGAATCGTATTCTTCCAAGCCTGTTTTGTAAATTCCACATACTTTCAGCTTTCTCTTTACAATTTGCCCTTCCCGCACAAAGGATACGGTGATGAACATGCCTGTATCGGCTTTGATCTGTGTGGAGATTTGCTCTGACAAGAGAATGTCTCTTGAATAACCACTGTCTCTCATATGGATCACGGATCCTTTCTTGATAAAATCTTTCAGAAAATCCCAATGAAAAGAATCATCCACACCTTTAAAAAAAAGACCTGATGCGAGTGACTCCTTCTGCGCGATCCCTGGTAAAATCACAAATGGATCCCATTTTTCTATAGCTTTGACAGACTTTATCCCGCTGTATGAGTATTGAGTGATTGCCTGAATTAAAGAATCGTTTTTTTGCATTGGAATTGGCTCAATACTGCGATTGACTCCTATGTCGGTGATGTGGATATGCCCCCAAAATCCAAAAATTTTATCTTGAATTGATCTTTGGAAACCGGTAAAAATCGATTGACTCAGCAAAATCACTGCAAGACTTAACGCAACGGCTACGATCGCAATATAAATTATCGATTTGGTAAACGTTTTGGAGAAACTGCTGAAAGACCTAGCAGAGATGAATTGCTCAACATTCATAGGCTTTTGGGCAAATCGGTGATAGCAGAGCTGGAGGTTTTGAACTTGAATCGCGATAAAGGCATATCTTTGGCAAACATAATAAATAAAATTTAGTCGAAGACATGGGTTTTGTGGATGAATTGCGGTGGCGTAATATGCTACAGGATTTAACTCCTGGTGTTGAAGATTATCTCGAAGGTGGAATCCGAAAAGCCTATATCGGATTTGACCCTACTGCCCCTTCTCTGGGAATAGGGAATTTTGTTCAAATCATGATCCTATCTCTTTATCAAAGATGCGGACATCGCCCGGTCGTGATCATAGGAGGTGCTACAGGTAGAATAGGTGATCCTTCAGGGAAAGATAAAGAAAGAGAGCTCAAGACAGAGGACGAACTACAAGCAAATATTGATGCTCAATTATACCAGATTAAAAATCTTCTCGATTTTGAAGATTCCAATACTGGTGCTGTAATCATCAATAACTTTGATTTTTACAAAGACATGAATGTGTTGCATTTTTTGAGGGATGTTGGTAAAAATGCTACTATTAATTATATGCTCTCTAAAGAGTCCGTGAAAAGAAGATTAGAGACCGGAATTTCGTATACAGAGTTTTCTTATCAACTTTTACAAGCCTACGATTTTTATAGGCTGTACAAAGACCATGATTGCAAAATTCAAATGGGAGGTTCAGATCAATGGGGCAATATCATTGCAGGTGCTGACTATATATCAAAAAACATACCCGGTGCTCAAGCATATGCAATCACCACCCCACTGCTTACCAAATCAGACGGTAAAAAATTCGGAAAATCAGAAGAAGGCAACATTTGGCTAGATCCTAAAATGACAAGCCCTTATAAGTTTTATCAATATTGGTTAAATATAGATGATGCCGACATTTCTAAGCTGTTCAGATATTTTTCATTCCGAACCAAAGATGACATTGAGTCTTTGGAAGAAAAGCATCGAGACAGTCCGGGTCAGTTGAAACGCATTTTTTCAACGGAGATCACAGAAAGAGTACATGGAGCGGATGCTACACAAAGGGTAAGTCAAATTTCAGAACTGATGTTTAACAAGGATTTGTCAGCTCAGAATCTCCATGCAATGTCAGAAAATGTCTTCCATGATGTTACGGCTGAACTTCCCTCGATTACGATAAATCGTACGAATTTGGTTCAATCTGCAAACATTATTGATTTTCTGTCAGAAAAATCTGGGTTATTTTCGTCCAAATCGGAGGCAAGAAGGGCCATACAATCCAATGCTGTCTCTATCAATAAAATAAAAATCACTGACGTCAATCATTTAATCAATCCGTCAGATGCCATCCATGGACAATTTTTCCTTGTTGAAAATGGCAAGAAAAATAAATTTATGCTCACACTGGATTAAAATAAAGTTATTATTTCGATTTCTGAAACCTGTAAAAAAGGATGAATGTTAATGACAAAGTAGTGAAATAACGTTGAAGTTAAACACTTGTCAAATTAGTTTTACGTTACGATATTGGATACTTTTTAAATATGATAAATCGCGTCTTTCTGTCAATTCTCCTCATTGGTTTCAGTATTGTGCTTGTCGCACAGACCAATGACCAAGTTATTGTTGAAAACTATCAAAAGTTCAACCGCAACGAAGCAGTAAGATGTATATTGATTGACAAGAAAAATTTTAAATGGCTGGGTACTGACCGCGGGCTCTATAAAATGGCTTCCATGGAATTGGCACCTGAGCTTGTAGCGAAAGACAGCGTTCGTGGGTTGGCAGAAGATAAAAAAGAAAACCTATGGTACGGTAATCATGTTGATTTACTGAGCAATGTCACTAATCCCCAATCCATTTTTCTGGGTAAAAATCAGATTAATATTAGCTGCATGGTCTATTACAATGGAGATATTTGGGTGGGCAGCGACAAAGGCCTATTTAGAGTTTCAGACGACCAAAATAAGGTACTGAATCAGTATACTCCTGAAAATTCAAGGCTCAAATCCTCACAGATAAATATGCTATATGTGGACTCGGAAAATAAACTTTGGGTAGGAACAGACGCCGGAGTAGTTATCATTGACAGGAAAGACTGGGACGCTTATGAGAAGGATCACAAAATCACGGGAGCAATAAATACTTCTGAAGGCGTATGGCTACTGGCAGAAACCAAGATGTGGCTGATCTACAAGGAAGATGGTAGAGATCGTTGGCAAGATGCTGCGGTCAAAAGAGGCTTGAGCAAAGGTCCAGTAAGAGCTTTGGCTGCAGATAGTAAAGGTCGGGTCTATATCGCATCAGAGATTCTGGTTCAATTTGATCCTTATTCTGACAAATCATTGCAGATAGATGAAGATTACGGATTTGTTTCGTCGCAAAATTTATCATTGGCTTGTGATAAAAATGATGATCTCTGGGTTGGAACAGCTGACAAAGGATTGTTTCGGATCGATTTTATTGATGGCAATTATGAAAAATTGAGTGCCATCGCATATGCCAAAGGTGAAAACAAATGTGCCTCTGATCATAATGCCCAAATTCTTGTTATTGCTAAAGGGGGTAAAACACCCTATTCATACAAATGGAATAATGATAGATTTTCAGGATCAAAAATTGATTCCATTTCCGCCGGTGATTATTCCGTTACAGTCACTGATGCCGAAGGTGAAGAATTTGTGACTTCTGTGCAAGTAAATGCACCCTCTGCTGTTGAGATTGAACTCAGCTCTGTTACACCTGTCACCGAAATTAATAAAAAAGACGGAAAGGCGTCAATTAAGATTAAAGGAGGAGTAGCCCCATATAGGATTTTGTGGGATAATGGAAGAACCTTGGAGAACGTTGGCAATTTAAGTGCCGGCAAACGTAGTGTGAGAGTGGCCGATCACAACAATTGCTATGTCAGTATGGATATTATGATTAGTCAGCCTAAAGTAATTCCTGAATTGGATAGAAAAAAGATCACAATTGGTCAGACATTACAAATCAATGAACTTTATTTCGCAGCAAACTCTTCAGAAATTACAGATGAATCCTCCACAGTGCTGAATGAAATCTATGAATTCCTGATTGCAAATAATGATGTTCAGATCGAAATTGGGGGTCATACCAATAGTGTTCCTTCAGATGAATTCTGCGACAAATTGAGCGGCGATCGAGCCAAAAACGTGGCCGATTATCTCTATGGCAAAGGGATCCCCAAAGATCAAATCACATACAAGGGATATGGCAAGCGACTTCCCATAGCTTCGAATGAAACATTGGCAGGTCGTCAAAAGAACCAGAGAGTTGAAATCAAGATTATTACCTTTAAACAAGGTTAATTTTCTCCCAGCCCACAAATATCTTTTAGATTATATATATATATATATAATTATTATATATATATTTGCAGCCCATCAGTTAAGGGATTATCTCATCATATGTCGCAAATACATTTTATTCAATGCCCTCTATGCAATTCAGACCAATTTGATGAGTGTGTCAGATTGCCTGATTACAAAATCTCTAAGGAAGTTTTTCCGATCATGGAATGCAAGGAATGCGGATTCAGATTTACCCAGGACCTGCCCGGCGAAGAAGATATAGCTCCCTATTATTCAAGTCCAATTTATATCTCCCATTCTAATGCAAAACATGGATTGATCAATCGCCTCTACCAGAGAGTGAGAAACCTCATGCTGGTGTACAAGAAGAGGATCATCCGATCCCATACAAAGGGCAATAAATTACTGGATGTCGGCTGTGGAACAGGGCATTTTTTGCATTACATGGCACAAAATGATTATGATGTGATGGGGATTGAAAAAGGGAATCAAGCGAGATTATTTGGGCAGAATGAATTCAATTTGCATATTGAGGATCCCATCGAATTACTGAATGGACAGATCAAGAATAAATTTGATGTGATCACACTATGGCATGTTCTTGAACATTTATATGATCCAAAACGATATTTGAAAGCAATTTTTGAACGCTTGGACGACAAAGGTTTTCTTTTTATTGCAGTACCCAATTACTCCTGCTTTGATGGTGACTATTATCAAGAATTTTGGGACGGTTATGATGTCCCACGACATATCTGGCACTTCAATCCTAATACACTCCAACAAATGGTCACTGGAGAAGGATTTTCATTTGTAGAAATGCGAAAAATGCCTTTTGATTCATTTTATGTTTCAGTTTTGAGTGAAGGATACCAAGGAAACTCGTTTGCTTTCGTGAGAGGTATTACAATTGGCTCCATTTCTTTAATCAAAAGTCTCTTCAGAAGACATCGATCCAGCTCCTTGCTTTATATTTTTTCTAAAAACAAGATTTAATTTTAATCGAGCAATGAAAACAGCAGAACGCGTACCTCACGAAACTCAAGTATACAACTACGTATTCCAAAGATGTTTATTTGCTTACCATGAAAGTCAAAAATTTTTGCATGGGAAAGTTTTTGAAATTGGAACCGGTAGTGGATACGGTGCAGAATACATTGCCCCACAATGCGATGAATTTGTCACTGTAGACAAATTTGAAAGTGGCGTGGATTTCACCATGATGAAGAATGTGAAATTCATCAAGATGGAAGTTCCTCCATTTAATGATATTCCTTCCAATCATTTTGATTTTGTCATATGTTACCAAGTGATTGAGCACATAGAGCCTGATGTTGAATTCGTGTCAGAAATTCAGCGCATTCTGAAGCCCGGAGGCCAAGCTGTCTTCACTACACCCAATATCAAAACTTCCCTCGCACGCAATCCCTGGCACGTTAGGGAGTACACAGATGATCAACTTTATCAATTATTGAAAAAGTACTTTACTTCTGTACAAAAAGATGGAGTTTTTGGAAATCATACTGTCAATAACTATGTCGAAGAAAATCGCAAAAAAGTAAATCAAATCATGCGTTGGGATATTTTTAAATTGCAGTATATACTTCCGGCTTCTTGGCTCAAAGTACCTTATGATTTACTCAACAGCTGGAATCGCAAAAAAATAGCCAGCGAGCATCAGGATTTGTCATCCTCAATCCATGTCACTGATTTCTTCAGAAAAGCATACCAGGACGACGCTCTTGACCTCTTTTTCATAGCTACAAAATAGCATCAAGCCAGAAATTTGCTTATTTTGCTGAATGAAATCCAAAGTTCATCACAGCATTTTTAACTCAACAGTGATAATTGCAGGTCTAGGTTATTTTGTTGACATCTACGACTTGCAACTTTTCAATATTATAGGTAAGGAAAGCATCATGAGTCCCAGAGGTCTTGCCATCAGCGATCCTCAGCTTGCCCAGAATCTATTTGATAATAATTTATTTTATTGGCAGATGGCCGGCATGTTACTCGGGGGGCTTTTGTGGGGAATTTTAGGTGATACCAAAGGACGAAAGTCAATTCTGTTTGGTTCCATTCTATTATATTCACTGGCTAACATTGCCAATGCATTTGTCACTTCAATCCCCGCATATCAAGTCATACGCTTTATTGCTGGAGTCGGGCTTGCCGGAGAACTAGGCGCAGCTATCACACTTGTGGCAGAGACCATGACCAAAGAAAAAAGAGGCTATGGAACCATGATTGTAGTAACATTAGGAGCCTTGGGAGCTGTCTTTGCAGCGGTTTTGAAAAAGTATGGAGGGATGTTACCTTTTTGGGGGCTTGAAAACTGGCAGGTCAGTTATTTAGTAGGAGGCATTTTAGGTTTGATGTTGCTCCTATTGAGATACAGCACTTTTGAATCCCAAATGTTTGAAAAAGTTTTAGAGAGCAAATCTGTCAAACAGGGTCACTTTTATATTTTGTTCCAGAGCAAATCCAGATTCCGGACTTATATATATTGTATACTGATTGGATTACCGGTATGGTATGTAATTGGAACTCTTGTCAAGCTTTCACCCCGCTTTGCAAACAATATGGGACTACCGGATGGATCTATTGAACCTGCATTGTGCATCATGTATTGCTATATGGGCTTGAGTGCAGGAGACTTGTTGTGCGGCTGGCTATCCCAGGCTTTCAGAAGTAGAAGAAAAGTAGTGATTGGTTATTTATTGGCAAATATTGCTGTGATTTTGGTCTATTTTTTTGTCAAGGGCATCAGCGTCAGCCAGTTTTATTTGCTTTCCTTTATATTGGGATGCTGTACTGGCTATTGGGCATTGTTTGTAACTATTGCATCAGAACAATTCGGTACCAATATACGTGCGACAGTGACTACGACAGTTCCTAATTTTGTACGTGGAGCTGTGATTCCTATAGGTGTGGGATTTTTCTACCTTTTGGATCAAGTTAAGCTTCCCCTTGTGCAATCCGCAGCTATTGTAGGGGCAATTTGTTATGGCTTAGCCCTTTATTCAATCTACAATATTCAAGAGACATTTGGAAAGGAATTGGATTATTCTGAGCAATAGTGATAACTAGTGGCCTTCAATCCTGACCTCCGCCTTGATGATTACAGGAGTTTTTATTGACGCAGCAATAAAGCATTTTTGGTGCGCAATTTTGTGGAGTGCCTGAGCAATTACCGGGTCAGAACCATGTCTGATAACAATTAAAGGATTCAGGTCAATCTGAGTCATCTTCCCACCCTCTTCATTTTCCTCAAGTACTCCTGTTGGACGATCCACATAGCTCTCGATGACTACACCAGCATCAGCGCACAAGTGAAGATACCACAGCATATGGCAGGAAGCGACAGATGCAACAAAAAGTTCTTCAGGATTAAAACAGGATTTATCACCTCTAAAAGCAGGGTCCGATGAGCAAAATATTTCCGTCGATTTTTCTTTTCCGGAAATTAAATGTGATCTTTCGTAAGCCTTATACGACGATGTACCACTACCGGAGTTGCCTGTCCAGCATAAATCCGGAGTATAAATGTGTCGAGCCATGAGTGTTAACTATTCAGAAAATCCTGACTTTGTTTTGCTTCTGAAGGCTTGATCTTACCACTTACTACAAGACGAAACTCGCGTCGGATAGCAGCCCCTTCAAATTGCTCTTTTTCTTCATTTGTCTCAGCTATTACGCCAGGAACATTCTTAGGCTTCATAGTTCTTTCATCCAAAGCCACAAAAGTGAAGTAGGCTTGATTCGATTTTCTTGGACTGTGCTGGAGTATACCTTTTGTGAAGACTTCCATAAAAATCTCTATTGAGGTATGAAAACTTCTTGTCACTTGTGCTCTGATCGTCACGATATCTCCAAGTTTTATCGGCTCCTGAAAGGTCAGATGATCTACAGATACTGTTACCACAAATGATTCGCAATGGCGGCTCGCACAGATGGAAGAAGCTATATCCATCCACCGCATCAGGTTTCCGCCCATGAGATTTCCCAAAGGGTTTGTGTCATTAGGCATGACCATTTCATTCATTTCTGTTATTGATTCAGAAACTTTTTTCGGTTCTAGTTCCATCATACACTAAGGAATCAAATCTAATTGAAATTGTTCCAAAAACAGCTGAACAAATCTTTTTTTTACTTCTTCCAAGTTAGGCTTATTTCCGATTTCTTTCTCCAGTGAAGTCACTTGCATCTGTTCAGGAGAGATGCCACAAGGGACGATATGGTTGAAGTAATTCAAATCGGGATAGACATTAAAAGCTAAACCATGCAAGCTCACCCATCTGCTGAGATGAACTCCAATAGCACATATTTTCCTTGGTTTTGAGTCATTTTGAGTCACCCAAACGCCGGTATAACCACTAATTCTTTCAGTTTGTACCTGAAAAGTACCACAGAGCTTTATGATCACTTCCTCTAAACCTCTAACATATTTGTGAACGTCAGCCTCGATTTGTTCCAAATCAAGTATTGGATAAACCACCAATTGTCCCGGTCCATGATAAGTGATGTCCCCTCCTCTGTTGATCTCATAGAATGTTGCACCGATACGGTCCAGCTCCTGTACGGGATAGAGTAAGTTGTCCTTTGACCCAGATTTTCCTAAGGTGTATACGTGTGGATGCTCGCACATGATCAATTGGTGAGGGGTGGCAGCAGAATTTTCTTCCGGATACCTTTTTTGATGTATCAGGTTTTGATGAACCTTAGTTTGAGCCTCCCAGGCAACTGCATAATCGCACAATCCAAGGTCTTTGAGTAAAATTTTATTCACTTTTCTTATTATAATTCCAAATAAATGCAATATTTTTGATTTTCTTAAAAATCATAATTTATGAAATCACTATTGTATGTTATTTGTTTTTGCTTTCCGGTTTTGATTTTCGCTGCAAAAGCACCTGACTTTACAATTACTGATTACAACAACAAAGTTCATCACTTGTATTCAGATTATTTAAATCAGGATAAAGTGGTGGTGCTCAAGCTTTTCTTTGTGGATTGCCCTCCTTGCAATTCTATTGCGACTTATGTTCAGGAAGCTTATGTAAGATGGGGAGCAGGTCAAGGCAAAGTACAGTTCATTGAACTTAGCACTCAAACTTGGGACAATAACTCTTATGTCAAGTCATATGCTCAAAAGCATGGCATTACTTTCCCGGGTGCAGGCAACGATGGAGGCTCAATAACAGCAGTTGCTCCGTATAAAAGTGGCACATTTGGGCAGTATTATGGCACACCAACCTTTGTAGTCATATCTCCAGATGGTGAGGTCAACTTTGATGTAAAATTTGCTTCATCAAATCAGGCCCCTCTTGACACAGCCATAGCTCAAGCCTTGAGAACTGGAGGAAACAACGGTGGCAACCCCGGAGAATGTGTTTATGCATTCACGAGTAGCGTGTTAACAAGTTACAATCCGTCCTCGATTCAACTCGTAGACCTACAGAATGGAAATCCTTCATGGGATCTTCCTAATGGATCCTATAACTGTGAGTTTCCTCTTTCACAAAATGTAAACGGATACTATGTTCAAGCGTTTCCACCTAGTGATTTTTCTGACCTTAGGGCTGGAGTTTCCACAGCTGATATTGTATTAATTCAGAAAGACATCTTAGGAATTTCAAAATTGAATAATCTGCAAAAAATCGTGGCAGATGTAAACAATTCAAATAGCGTTTCAGCTTCAGATATTAGTGTTATACGAAAATTGATTCTTGGCTTGACAAACAATTTTCCTAAGTTGACAGCCTCACACATAGCCCTTTTCAATCCCTTTGCAACAGGTGGCATAGCATCAGATAAAGTAAAATTGACTAGCTTTATAAATACTGCTCCAAACCTGGAAATTGGAGTTGGGAAATTCGGTGACGTCACTGACGCCCGATCATTCAGACCAGGTGTAATCTCGCGTTCATCAGGACAGGAATTCAACATGAGGCTGGTTACTTCTTTGACCAATCATGGAACCTACAAATATCAGGTTTACTTAGAACAAGAAAATCTGAATATCTTATCATTGCAGTTTTATTTGAAGTGTGATAAACCACCGTTTGCGTCAAATTTGAATGTGGTTGGTTATGGTGACATCAACTCTCAAACTTTCTTCGTGAATCTAAATTTTAAAAAACCCACAGGAGAAAACTTTATCGCAGGAGTGTGGGCTTCACCTTTAGTAAAAACGGTTTTATTGCCAAGATCTTTAATGTTATTTGAATTTGAAAGTAGCTCGTTTCTTCATTTTAGTATGGGAAACGAGTCTGCAATCAGAAATGAGGTAATTTTCAAAGAAAGCCCGGATGCGATTCAAGAGTATTTTACAGACAATATTATTCTGCAAAATGAATATACAGGTGATGTTCAATATAAAAGGTTTTTGGTATCCAACAGCGACCACCAGGTTCACATAGAGTCTAAAGATGCAGAATCTTTCATCAAAAGTGTCGGAATATCAGACTTACGTGCTGGATTAGTATCAGCTGCCGAGATGCCTCCACACACCAAGACTATAAAACAAGATATTACTAGCTTACCTGCAGGATGTTATTTGATTTCAATTGTAGGTTCTAATGGCTTCCACGAAGTACACAAAATTGTCAAGTACTAATTGAATGACAGCGAAGAAGTATTCACAGTGACATGCTGTAATTGATTGTGGATACAATATTGATAGGATTATTTTTGTCTTGAAAGCAGAAAGGCTTATAGCATAAATACTACACTTCGACAATAAATTTCTGATTTAAATGCGGACATTATAATTCCATTGAATCAATATTCTTTACCTTACCTTATGGATTAAATTTTAAAATTTAAAGAATCAAATTATTGTCTAATTAATAAATTATAAATTATGAAATACTTAATTTTAGCTCTGACACTATCTTTTACCTGTTTACAGGCTCAAGTACAATGGGAATTGACCACAAAAACATTAGCCACGGAAGTGGGTGATATCGCACTTGACAAATCCGGAAATTTGTATTTGTCAATCAAAGGGAATGATTTAATTTATCACAGAAATATCTTCGATACGAACAATGAGTACACTAAACTGCCTAAAGTTTCGGATCAGTACTTTAAAACACTTGATACTGAAGTTTCATTATTGTTAGACTTCAATGATTCATTCACTTATTGCTTTGAGAAACTTTGTTCCTTTCCGTTATTTTGGAAATTTCTTTGCGTATGATACCATAGGTCGTGTAAATTCTAATCCAATGGGATATACTTCATTGTTTAACATGAAGTATAATTTAAAAGGCGAGCTATTTGGAACTTATTTAGGCGAAAGAATAATGAAGTTCACTGACAAATGGAGAATTGATCAAAATAATTTGGTTTACGACCCGGAAAGCATTCTTTATAATTATTTTCCTTTTGATGATGAAAATAATTACGCGATTACGGGTGGCCAGTTGTTGGGAAAAGGGTTTAGAATTGTAAAATTCAGTTCTACCAAGCCTGAATCAAAAATTTTATTTGAAACAAAATCAAATTTGGATTGGCAAAAAGTGATCTGTACAAAAGAAGGGCATTTTTTTATAGCTGATGGTTCAAAGTTATTGAATGTATTTAATGAAGGAAACACTATAGAAACTATACTAGTTGAACCTGCTCTCGAGACGAATGAAATAGAACAAATCTATCAAACCCAATCGGGAGATGCTGTTATCATCAAAGCTGCTTCGGGTCTATATGGAAGTTTTGATTTGGGAACTACCTGGAGGAAACTTCACTCGTTCAATCAGAATTTGCCCGATGCATCCAATTTTGAATACTTGAAAATGCAGATTATTGACACTGCCAATGCTGTGCTAATTACATCCTATTGTGGTGGAAACAAAACCTTTTTATTAACATCCCAACAAGTAGGCTGGCAAGAGTTTAATGCACCTGCAGACAAAGCAAATGTAACTGAAATGTTCAAAGCCAAGAATAACAGGATGTACATTCAAGTGAGCGATTGTGTATGGTTTTATTCAGATCAGGAAGCAGATGAATGGCATCCTGTAATGAGAGACAATGTTCAAGTCCAAGGCCTTGCACAAGATAACAAGGGACAATTGTATACATACAATAAAGATGGCGTTGATGCAAACGTGTTGTACAGATGGAATGAAGCCAATCAAAATTGGGAAACAAATGACATATTTGCAGACAATATAGCATTTATAAAAGCATTTCATGATGGTTCACTTATGCTAGTGACCAAACGCCCAGATTATTCTAATAATCCCTACTATACTTTCTATTACAGTTCAGACTTCGGTGAAAACTGGATTTTGCAGAGTAGCAAGATTTGGCCGAATGTTGATATCGTCGATATGCAGAAGGCCGCTGATGGAGCTATATATTTGATTCAAAGCAATTACAGAGATCCAAAAGTATCCAAAGACCTTGGCAAAACATGGGGGTTAGAAAGTAGATTTAATTCTATAATGTCCGTGAAAGACTTGAATATAGATGATGCCGGAAATTTTATTTTTACTGGTACTTTAAACAATGTCTCAGGAATTTATAAGAGTGCTGATCTCAACAATTTTGAGTATATATCTTCCAGCATTCCTTCTAGTATTTTAAAAATTACAACTATAAAACCTGGAGTAATTGTTACCGCTACTGATAAATCTGGAGTTCAAATTACTTATGATTATGGAAATTCCTGGACAAATATTACTTCTAATTTGGACTACGAATTAAAAAAACGCGATTATCCAACCAATTTCATCTATTTAGATAATCATGGTAGAATTTTTCTTGCAAGATCATACGATGGTATTTATAGGAGCAATTCTAATGCAGTCGGAGTAACGGACAGACCTATCAACCGACTTGCTTTACTTTCTTGCAACCCAAATCCCACTGAAGGTATACTGCAAATTCAATTGGACAAATCGGTTTTGAGCCTCCGGCCAAGTATTGAAGTGTACAACTCAACAGGTCAATCTATAATGAAGAATGATATAAATTCAGAAGCGGAATCAATAGATTTAGAGTCTTTCCCTTCGGGAACATATTTTCTGCGTGTGGTTTCTTCTACAGGTACAATTGGACTGGAAAAAATATTGAAATATTGACTTTTTCAAATGAATAGCAAAAAGAGAAGTAGCAATGCTTCTCTTTTTTTTTGAGTAAATTTATCTGCGCGATATGAAGTCTGTATGGTTCATTATCATTATTCAGAATTCTATCCATTTAGTTTTCTGAACGGACTAAATCAAATTACAGTGTGCTCGTTCTCTATAAGCAAACCTATGTCAATATCGGATTATCTTCTACATTCAGGCAGAATGCAATATCTTTGGTTCATCGAGAGTAGGCGTTTACTACCCTCCTGACCGCAGCATGATATCAGACTCACCGGGACGTATAGCCACCAGATACCGCAACTACCGCAGGTAAGAGGTCTCCAATCATCTGGGCAATGTCATGTCCGTCGTCACTGACCGCCTCAAAGGAAATCCCGCTGCACTGCCTCAGCGCGTCTCCGCTTACGAGCCCGACATTGTTGCAGCTCAGGATTACTACCCTTTCGGTCAGGTCATGCGAGGTAGAAATTTTCCAACACTGCTCGGCAAATCCAACTTCCCTACCAAGTACCGATACGGATTCAATGACAAAGAGGCCGATACCGACGGCGAGATCCAAAATCTTACCACATACGACTACGGCTTCCGCATTTACAATCCGGGTATTGCGAGGTTTTTGAGTGTCGATCCGCTGACATCTTCGTATCCATCTTGGTCACCTTATCCTTTTGCCATGAATCGTCCTATCGATGGTATTGATTTAGATGGATTGGAATATGTAAACTCTACTACTGGCGAATACGATCCTTACCCAAATGGTGCATATCATGGTGATGCTAATGATGATTTTTATGATACCAAAGCTAAAAATCACCAAAACCATCAACAAGATTTAATAGATAAAGGATTCTTGCCAAGTGCACCTCTAGTTACAATCACAGATGAAAGACCTGCTCCTGCTAAAGTTGATCCTTCCACAATCCAATCAACTCCAAATGGTATTTATTTTTCAAGTACCAGCGGTATATCTCATTATTTTAATGATAATACTTCGATTGCAAATCGTACTACTTATTTATGGAGTGGTGAAAAATGGGATTTAATCCGTAGTGAACAACAACAATACAAAAACAATCTCATTACTGTTGATGCTTTCATCAATGCTTTGGCTAATTTTACAGTCGGAGCTATATCTCTGTTCGATTTCGGAATTTCACCTGGTACTTTAACAGGGTTCCGTGCTTCTTATATTGCCGCTAAGGGGGTAACAGCACCAAAAGGTTGGATAACAGAAGCAAGTAAAAAAGGTGGTGGTACTGTTTTTAAAGACCCAAGTAACCCACACAACATAATCAGACAAATGCCAGGAAATCCAAATAGTCCTAATGTGTTACAACAAAATCCTTATATCAAATTTATGAAGGAGGGTAAGTTCTATGATGTAAATGGAAAAGTTCTTCCGAATGGCAATGTTCCAGAGGCTCATATCCCATTAGATCAATTTAACATTAACAATATGCCTAAATTTTAAAAAAATGGATGTGATACGTGAGAATGTATATAGAATAATAGTTGAATTGGCAAGTTTAAGCCTTCAGCGGAAATTATGGTTGAATGAAAATAATGATACTGGATTAATTTCTTCTTTTTATGAGTTGATGAGTTCTTTATTTGACGATTTTGGTTTTGATGATTTTATAGATAATAGAGCTACAAAAGTTGGGTTATCTAATTCTTTGATTTTTGAGTTGAATAAATTAAGAGAGTTGTTAAATAGCTATAATGAAAAGGAATCGGATGAAGAAATAATAAATGACCCCGAATGGAAAAATATTGTTGAACAAGCTAAAATGGTTATAAAAGAATGGGATAAAATATAGTTGCCGCTAAGGGGGGATTTGATGCAGTAGGTGCTTTTAAAAATGCTATTTCACCATTTAAAGGCGGAAACTTGACAAATGCAGGACGTGCTGTAACGAAACATCCACAATATTTTGGTTTTGAGTCAATGGAAGCTCTTCAAAAAGTTTATAGAAGTCCAGAAGCAATTAATAATCTTGCATCTTCAAGGCTTAAAGATGTTTTGAGATATGGCACAATGACAACAGGTGCAGGCGGACTTTATCCAAATGGTTGGGTTACTTACACCTTGCCAAATGGTAATGCAGCAAGTTGGGGGTTAGATGGTTCATTTATTGGATTTAGGGGAATAAGATGATGGAAAAGCAAAATATTAGAATAGAAGAAGTAGGGGATATTAATTTTGACTACCCCTATTTAGAAGTCTTTTACAAGAATTCTAATAAGCCATTTATGGATATTGGAATAACATCTGAAAAAGAATTGAATTTTAAGTTTTATCCTTTTGATGTTGAATTGGAATTAACAATGGGAGACCTTGAAAAGATATTAAATACTGCAAAAGATTTTCTGCCCCAAGCGTTAAAAAATGAAGATGACTTTCTGAATTGGAACGAAAAATAAAGCAAAAACGCCAGGCATTAGCTTGGCGTTTTTGCTTTACAAATAGTCCTTAATGAGTTCCTGTATTTGTTTCTCGGTAAGGTTATCCACTTCACCTTTGGAGTAGATGGAAAAAAGCAGAACGGTAGTTTGTGTAACCTTTACAAAAGATAAAACCCTTGCACCGCCTGATTTGCCTTTGTTTTTGGAAGCGATAGCCAAACGGATTTTATAAATATCGTTGCCAAGCGGAGTGCCAAGTGTTGGGTTTTCTTCAAGTTCGGTAAAGAGTTTTGCTAATTCTGTTTTAAGGGAGCGATATTTTTTGACCAACCGCTTAGCTTCCTTTTTAAAGTTATCAGAGAGCTCTACACTATAGCTCATTTAAGAAGTCTTTGGCGGATGTAGTTTTTAGTTTTCCTTTTTTGAAAAGGCTTACTTCTTTTAGCCCTGCTTTGATATTATCCAAAACATTTTCTCTAGGCTCTTCATCCGTTTCAATTTTTTTAACGTAATGCAGGTTCTTAGCCAGTTCAATGAAATGGCTGTATTCCTTATCTGTGGTATATACTGTTACCTGTCTCATTTTACTTCCCGGTTTGAATGTTTTCCATAAACTAATTAGGTTTTTATTATTTAGCGAAAGCCAATTTAGTTCTCACATTTTGTAGCAGTCCATCGAGAGTATAGAGAATATGCTTTTTATCTTCTTCTGGTAAGGACTGAATATCAATGACACGTTTTACGATGGACTTATCCAGTTCGAATTCCATCTTACCCATAAGATAATCGAGTGTAGTTCCAAGCTCATCTGCAATCTTTGAAGCTACCTCAATAGATGGGGTAACTTCGTCTCTTTCATAGCGACCTATGATATCACCTGACGTTCCGATCTTCTTGCCAAGGTCGCTTTGAGAAACTTTCCCTTTTTTGCGTAAATCTGCTATTCTCTGTCCTAAACTCATACTTATAAGTCTTTAAAATGATAGATATTGTAATTATAGCACAAAAATAAGTGATATAAATATCAAAACAAAGTAATATAGTTCTTGGATAATTCTGATATATCTTTTAGTTTTGTGACTTATATATCAGTAAAATTATTTTAAAAATTCTTCAAAATGGAGATCCAAGACATCAAGACTCAGCTCAGTTTAACTCAGGTATTAGACCATTACGGACTGGAGCCGGATCGGAATCAGAGATTGAACTGTCCCTTCCATGAGGACAAGACTCCAAGTATGCAGATCTATCCCAAGACCAATACAGCTTACTGCTTTAGCAGTAACTGTACAACACATGGCAAGAGTCTGGATGCGATAGACTTCATTATGAACAAAGAGAATATCACAAAGCACGAAGCCATCGAGAAAGCAAAACAAATGATCGGAGTGCTTCCAAATAAACCAGTCCAGGAGCTTTCCAGAATTGCTGTCTTAACAAAAATGCACAGCTACTTCAAGAACAGCATCAACTATAAGTCTGGTGCAATGCATTATCTCAAAGAAAGAATGCTCGATCCGACACTGATAGAAATCGGATACAACGCAGGACAGTTCCACTACTCCAACCGAGATAACAAAGAACTCATGCGCAGTCTTGTTACAGTAGGATTACTAGCAGATGGAAAACCAGAGGGGACGTATCAGATATTTGCGAAGTATAGTATAGCGTTTGCGCTCAAGAATAAATTGAATCAGGTGGTGAGTTTTTACTTTAGAAGTACAGTGAGCGAAAAAGATCAAAAACATTTTTACTTAAAAGATCGCCAGGGACTATATCCGCAGTATCCACATCCGAACACCAAGAAATTAATACTCACAGAAGCCATCATCGATGCTGCGACATTAATACAAGATGCAACGATCACCGTGCAATATAATGTACTAGCACTCTTCGGAACGAATGGACTGACAGAAGAACATCAGGAAGCAATCAAAGATCTAAAAGAACTGGAAGAAGTAATCTTCTTTTTTGATGGTGACGAAGCTGGACATGCAGCGGAAAGAAAATATGCAGAAGTGATCAAAGGAATGTTTACGAGAATAAAGATCACGAATGTAAATACACCAAAGGGAGAAGATGTAAATAGTCTGGTGCAATCACACCAGGGAGAAATACTGCAGCATCTTATCTCAGAAAGAAAACCAATAGAAGAACGAAAACCCAATGAACTTTTTTTTTCATCGGAGAATCTTTCAATTGAAAATCCTGCGGATAGTTCTTCAATTATTACCGAACGACTCCCGCAAGGGATCGAGCACGACAGTGCTCGAAGTGAGGGAACCGCGAAAGCGG
>Ga0268298_10000122_pt1 | contig 99330 bp, 81 predicted proteins | sample WWTPWeurt_MetaG_FD_194462 | JGI IMG/M metagenome (GOLD analysis project Ga0268298, IMG submission 194462) | Activated sludge microbial communities from WWTP in Nijmegen, Gelderland, Netherland - WWTP Weurt | ecosystem: Engineered > WWTP > Aerobic digester > Activated sludge | place...
GTATTTTGTAGAAGTGGGCATGGAGGTGCCGGTTCAAGACATTTTTTACGAAATAAATTAACTGCTAAAGGTGGGCCAGATGGAGGTGATGGTGGCAGAGGAGGACATATTATTTTAAGAGGTAATGCACAGCTTTGGACATTACTGCATTTAAGATTTTATAAAAATGTGCTAGCACAAAACGGAGAGAATGGAAGTAAAAATAATTGTACAGGTAAAGATGGAGAAGATATTATAATTGAAGTGCCATTAGGAACAATTGCTAGAGATGAAGAAACCAGATTGATAGAGGCAGAAATATTAGAAGATAAACAAGAAATTGTTTGGCTAAAAGGCGGTAGAGGTGGTTTAGGAAATCAGCATTTTGCAACACCAACCAATCAAGTGCCAGAGCATGCACAGCCAGGAGAAGAAGGTGTAGAAGGTTGGAAGCAATTAGAACTGAAAGTATTGGCAGATGTAGGTTTGGTTGGTTTTCCAAATGCAGGCAAATCAACTTTATTAAGTGTAATTACTGCTGCCAAACCTAAAATTGCTAACTATGCTTTCACCACATTAAAGCCACAATTAGGAATGGTAGATTATAGAGATGGGAAAAGTTTTTGTGTAGCAGATTTGCCAGGCATTATTGAAGGTGCTGCAGAAGGAAAAGGCTTAGGACATAGATTTTTAAGGCATATTGAAAGAAACAGTTGTTTGCTTTTTGTAATACCCGCCGATAGTAATAACCATAAAAATGAATTTGAAATATTAGTAAATGAATTAAAAGAGTATAACCCCGAGTTATTACAAAAAGATTTTTTAATTGCTGTAAGCAAAACAGATATGTTAGATGAAGAACTAAAAAATGAAATTAGTAAAGAACTGCCTAACAATATTCCACATATTTTTATTTCATCTATAATGCAACAGGGGTTAACTGAATTAAAAGATGCACTATGGAAAATATTAAATAAACCTGCTACGCTTTAATTGTAATTACAAACCATTGCTAATTTTAGTTTAAATAAAAATTTTACATTTTTATTGAAGAGTACTTACTTTTAGTAATTGCTTTAAAACTAAAACCAATGAAACTGCAAACAAGTAGAATAGAATCTATTGATGTTTTACGTGGTATTGTAATGATAATAATGGCATTAGACCATACAAGAGATTTTTATAGCAATATTTTATTTGACCCTTTAGATTTAACTAAAACAAATGTTCCATTATTTTTTACTCGTTGGGTAACTCATTTTTGTGCACCCATTTTTGTTTTTTTAGCTGGTACAAGTGCTTATTTATATTTAAGTAAAGGCAAAACAAAAAAACAAGCAGCAACTTTTTTATTTACAAGAGGTTTGTGGTTAATTTTTGTAGAATTAACAATCATCAATTTTGCCTGGAGTTTTGATTACACTTTTTCTTTTGTTGGTGTACAAGTTATTTGGGCAATTGGTTGGAGTATGATTTTTTTATCTTTATTGGTTTATTTAAAGCCATTGTATATTGGCATAATTGGTATTTTAATTATTGCCACACACAATAGTTTAGACAATATTCATGTAGAAAGCTTTGGAAATTATAAATACCTATGGGCATTTTTGCATGAACAATATTTCTTTCCCTATAATAATAATTCCAGATTTATTGGAATAATGTATCCAATAATTCCGTGGATTGGTGTTATTGCTGCAGGCTTTTGGTTTGGTACTTTATATAAATTAGAATTTGCCAAAAGAAAAAATATTTTATTATTATTAGGAATTGCATGTTTGCTATTATTCGTTTTAATAAGATTCTGCAACCAATATGGAGATTTAAATATTTGGACAAAACAAAGCAACTGGTATTTTACCATTTTATCTTTTATCAACTGTACTAAATATCCTCCATCTCTTTTATTTTTATTAATTACTTTGGGTATTGCATTTATAGTATTAGCATTTTTAGAAAATGTACAATCTAAAATTTTAAATGTAGTTAAGGTATATGGCAAAGTGCCTTTCTTTTACTATATACTGCATATTTTATTCATACATGCTTCGGCAAAATTAGTAGCCATTGTAATGGGCATACAAGCAACAAATGTTTTTGATAATGTAAATAACCAATGGGGCTTTGGGCTAACTGGTGTTTATGTAGCTTGGGCAGTTAATGTTGCTTTACTATACATACCATGCTTATGGTTTATGAAGGTAAAACAAAAAAGAAAAGATTGGTGGTTGAGTTATTTATAAACTACCATTTAGCAATTAGCTTTAAGTTTATTAATCGTGGGGTAAGCCTGTTAGGCATAGCAAAAGTATTATTCTGGTAATCTTTTATTAATAAATAACTAATGGTATTAGCCCTATCAATTAAATTAAATGCTTCTAAACTTACCCAAATACTTTCAAAATTTTTAAAAGGGCTATAACTTCTTCTATTCTGTTTTTCTGGTTGTAATAATAATGCACTAATACCAATATCTACTCTTATATAAGGTTCTATTCTTAAAGCATTTCTATACCGTACACTACCAGGTATATTATAGGGCAAATTGCTGCCATACAAGGCATTCATGTAAAATTTAAAATTTTTGTTAGTACTTAAATAATCTTGAAAAAACATTCCAAAAGTAATTAGCCTATCTGTAGGCCTTCTTAACCAACCTACATTTATTAAAGTACTATCAATTGGTATATTGTTATTATCTAAAGTATATTTTTGATAAGCATCATTAGTTAAGTTTTCTTTTGTTTGCATAATACCAAAGCTTAACCAGCTTTCTGCATCTTTAACCAATTCGCCATATAATCTGGTTTCTAAACCAATGGCATAAGCTTTAGCATTATTTTCTCCTGTATAACGTATTCTTACATTATCAATATCATAAGGCACCACTTGCCACATATTTTTATAGTAAGCTTCTGTAGTAATTCTTGCAGGCCTGTTAAACATGGTAAAATTATAATCCATGCCTGCACTAAATTGTAGGCTTTTTTGTGCTTTTAAATTATTATTTATAGAGCCATCGTATCTTCTCATTTCTCTGTAAAATGGTGGTTGATGGTATAAGCCTATTGCACCTTTAAAAACTAAGTCTTGCTTACGTTTTGGAATAAATGAAAAACTAATTCTTGGAGATAATAAAAATTCATTATTCAAATTATTGTAGTTAAAACGCAAACCAATTTGCATGGTGAAATCGCTAGAGTCTTTAAACTGAATGTTATCTTGCAGGTAACCACTAAAACGGGTAACATTAAAATTAGCTTTACCTTTTAATACTTTATTTAATTGCAGAGTAGAGCTTGTATAAGGCAAAGAATAGCCTGCACTATCGTTAAATTCCCATTCATTTAGTTTATCATCTACATATTGTTTTTGAATGTTGCCACCCCATTGAAAATAATGTTTGCCTTTGTCTAAACTTCCTTTATGGCCTGCATCCCATACACTAATATTTAAAGTATTTCTGGCATAGTTTTGAAAAACGCCAGCACCAAGTGGGTTACTAATTAAACCATAACTACTACTGCCTTTATCAAAATCTCTATCGCCAAAAAGGTAGGCACCTAACACATCTATATTCTCTTTTTCGTTGTTATTAAACCTGCTAAGCAGCCATTTTAACTTTAAAATTTTTTTTGGTTGATTTGTGGCAGAAAAGCCAATAAAATTGGTGGAGTAATTATCTTTTTCTTTTCCTTCAAAAAATATATCTAAACCAAAACTAGCAGTATAAAAAGGAGAAAATATGGAACTGGTTAATTTACTTTCTTCAGGATATAAAGTAAACTTTGAAGCAGATAAATTGCCAAATAACTCAACCTGCCATTTATTGTTTATGCGATAATTAATTAATGCTTGCACATCGGACGAGGAGGGTATATAATTTCCTTTTGTTTCCTGACTGCTTAGTAAATTCCTATTGCTTCTGTTTCTTACACCCAATAAATAACTTAAATTATTTTTTTTATTGTTACCTTCTATATGCAAACCTTGTTCTAATAAACCTATATAAACAGAGCCTCCAAACTGCTTTGGTTTTTTATAAGTAATATCTAATACACTACTCATTTTATCGCCATATTTAGAGGCAAAACCACCATTGTAAAATTTAATGCCACTTGTTAATTCAGGATTAATAAAACTTAAACCCTCTTGTTGCCCATTTCTTATTAAATAAGGTCTAAACACTTCAAAATCGTTTACATAAATTAAATTTTCATCGTAACTGCCACCACGTACAGAGTATTGAGAAGTTAATTCGTTATTACTACCTACAAAAATTTTAATTAATTGTTCAATACCTTGAATGGGCGAAGGGTTAACACCTGCTTTAGATGGATCTATATGTATGCTGCCTGGTTCTCTTTTTTTTCTATCATCTTTTACTTCTACCTCTAAAAGTGTTGCAGTATCTTTTTTTAATTGAATAGTAATAAAATCGGTTTCGCCGGTATTTAATACCATGTTTTTTTGTACTGGCACATAACCTGTAAAAGAAAACACTACACTTATTACTTTATTGGAAGTAATTTTTAAGCTGAAAAAACCAGTTTCGTTACTAATAGTTCCTACATTTTTTCCAAGAATTGCAATACTTGCACCAACAATAGGTTTATGCTCTTCATCTATAATTTTACCAGTTATGGTAGCTGTTTTTTGGCCAAAAATTGTAGTAGAAGTAAATACAAAAACTATAAATAATATATGGAAAACAAACTTCATTAAGTACTTTTAAAGCAATGAAGATAAGTATTGTACCATTTTAATATTAACCTAAGATTAATTTTTAATAAAAATATATGTTGAATTAATTTTTATTGCTTATTTTGTGGCAACTAAAATAAATTTTATGAAAAGAATATTTACGCTTTCGTTGTTATTCACTTTTTTTTCTACAAGCCTGCTTGCACAAGAGGTAATTGCAAGATGGAACTTTGAGGTATTAGATTTTTCTTCTGCAACAGGTAATACCTTTACTGTTGGTGCTGGTTCTGTAGTTGCAGATTCTGGTGCTCTAGTAACAGGCTCAGAATTTTCTGCCAACCATGCTGCTGCTACTTCTGCCTGGACTACTCCAGCGGGTAATGGTTCTGCTAATTCTGCAAGTAGTAGTGGCTGGGCATCTGGCGATTATTGGCAATTCAAAGCATCTACCACAGGTTTTAATTCTATTACAATAGTTTATGACCAAATGGGGAGCAACACGGGTCCTAAATCTTTTTTAGTACAATACAGTACAGATGGTGTAACGTTTACTGATGTACCAAGTTCTGGTTATGATATTGCAAATGATGCATGGTCTGCAAGTACCTATAAACCAGTTTCTACTCGTAATTTAAGTTTAGCTGCAATTACAGCGTTGAATAACCAGCCTGCTATTTATATTAGATTAACAGTTGCTGCAGGTAGCACAGCAATTAATGGAAGTGCTATTGCAACAGGAGGCACTTCTAGAATTGATAATTTTTATATTGGTGGTATAGCACTTGCACCACTTACTTTAAATTCTTTTACTGCATCGGCAGTTAATGGTAAAGCTAATCTTAATTGGTTTACCACTAATGAGGTAAATGTAGATGGATTTGATATTGAAAAAAGCAATAATGGTAAAGATTTTACAAGTGTTGGCTTTGTAAAAGCAAATAACAAAACAGAAAACGCTTATAGCTTTACTAACGAGTTAAATGGAATTTCTTATTATCGTTTAAAAATGATAGATAAAGATGGTACATTTAAATACAGCAAAACAGTAAGCTTAAATGGTAAAACAACTGTTAAGTTAGATTTATATCCTAACCCTGTTAGAAATACTACAACTTTATCTCATGATAAAGCTACAGATAGAGCAACTATTAAAATTACTACTTTAGGAGGCAAAACAGTTAATGTAGTGTACGTACAAAATGGTGCAACACAAACTACAATAGATGTAAGTAAATTATTAAATGGTAATTATATTATGGTGTATGAAAATAACGGCACAAGAAGCTCTGTACAATTTGTAAAACAATAATTATATTTTCACTAATATTCAAAACCCCGAATTTTCGGGGTTTTGTTTTTTATGCTGTTAAGGAAGTTTTACTGTTTGTTTTTTATGGCAGAACAAGAAATAAACTAGCATAAATACAGCTAATAAAATTACACCAGTTAAAGCAGCCATTGGCTTATCAATTACAACTGCAACTGCAACTATGCTATACGCAATTACAAAAAGGATGCATAAAACAGGAGTGATGTTTTTCAAAAATCCTTTTACATTCTCTTCGCCTTGTTTTCTTTTTCTTAAAATAAGTAAAGTAGCTGCAGATAAACTCATACCAAAACAATCTAAAAAAATACTAAAGCTTAATACATCATCTACACCTTTTCCAAAAAAAGTAATGATTAGTGCAGTTAAAGCAAATACAGTTAAGCCAGGTATTAATACACCTGTTTTATTATTTTTATTTGAAAATATTTTAGGCAAAACACCATCGTTACTCATTGCATACATTACCCTTGGGTTACTTAATAAAACTACATTTACATAAGCCAATACACTTAAAAACATACAGGCATCAAAAATTTTAGCACCAATATTTCCAAACCATGCTTTAGTTAATAATGCACCAATAGCTGTAGCATTTTTCATTTTATCGAAACCAATTACATGCACATAAACATAATTAATAGCAAAATACAATAGCACTACAATAAACATTCCTGTAATAATGCTACGTTGCATGGTACGAGTATTCTTCACTTCCTCTCCAAAGTTTATTGTTTGTTGGTAGCCACCATAAGTAAAGGAAACAGCCACTAAGCTAAGTATAAGCAATAGTGCACCATTGTTGCCATTGTATGTATATATTGTATCGTTAGTATAACCATGTGGTTCTACCTGTGTATTAGAAAAGAAAGATGAAATAAGTAATACAACTAAAGCAACTTTTAAAATTGTTAACACATTTTGTGTTTTACTACTTGTTTGTAAGCCTAATAAATTTACACCATAAAATAAACAAATAGCCAAAGCTGCAATGCCAATATTAAACAAAGTACCAGAAGGTTTTGCAAACAGTAAATCACTTACATAATCGGCACCAATTAGTGCCACTACAGCCATAGATGCTGCATTGCTTATAAGCACTAAAATGTTAATTGTAAATCCTATAGAAGGATGATAAGCATAAGCAAAAATTTTATAATAACCACCTGTAACAGGCAGTCTTACACCAATTTCTGCATAGGTTAAAGCCCCACAAATAGCAATAAAACCGCCTATTAACCATGCTGCATAAAAAATAGTTTCGGTACCTGCTTTTGCTGCAACGGTAGAGGATGTTTTAAAAATACCCATACCTATCACAAAGCTTATCACTATCATGGTTAGTGAAAAAAAACCAAGTTGCTGTTTTGATTGCATAAAATAATTTGAATGAAAATAAGCTATGCAATTTTATTTTAGCTAATTTATTTTATCTCCATTCGCCGTATAAAACAAAGGCACTCCAAAAGAACGGATGACTATATTTAGGATTTTCGCTAACTGCTGCCTGAGCATGGCGTAATGCTTCTACTTTTGTCATACCCTTTTTTTCAATATTAGTATAAAATTCTTGAAGTAATAAATTGGTTGTTTCATCAGGCACTTTCCATAAAGAGCCAATAACAGCATCTACTCTATTGGTTAAAAATGCATTAGCTGGCGAAATGTAAAAGCCTTTAACTTCTTCTTTACTAACTGCAGTTTCGCAGGCAGATAATACCACTAATGAACTTGTTGGCTTTTTAACACCATTAATTTCTGCAATGGTTAATTTTCCTTCATTATTATCTCCTAATCCAGGAGCAAATAGTAAATAGGAGTTTTCTGGTTTTTCATAATCTAATACACCATGTGTAGCAAAATGCACATAACTAAATTTGGCTAAAGCATCTTTGGCTTTGTCTTCTGTTGCTTGTTCTTCTATATAAACTGTTGCACCAGGCACCAATCTGGCAATTGCATTAGCTTCTGTAGTTGCACCAGGTAAAGTTTTATCGGGGTTGCCAAATAATGCTAATGAAGATTCAAGGTTTCTTTTCTTAAACCTATTTCTAAAAACATCAATTTTACTAGTATAAAAAATGGCATAATCTTCTACTAAAAAATGAAATTTCTTTTTTTCGTCGTTATAACCTAAACATTGAAAAGGGATATTGCTTAGTTTACCATTTGGTATAAAGCAAATATTTTTCATGTCTTTTAACTGTTCTGCAATAGGGGTTATTAGTAAGTTGTAAAGTTCTGTAGCTTCCGATTTAAAGTCTCCTCTAACATCTTCTACTTTTTTTAGTGTACTTCTTAAGGTTACAGCACCAGTACCAGTGGCATTGTTTGGGTTTCTTAAAATGCTTAAAAACTTAGTTGCCTGTTTGTTTAAGTCTTGTTTTAAATCAATTGTTTTTATTCCTGTTTCTTTATTGGTAACTGTAAAAATAAATAATTGATTGCCGTTTATGATGTATAAAACTACAATGGTACTATCTGGTATATCATCAATATATCTATTAAAATCTTTAGGATTGGTATTAGAAAAGTAAGCTTGTAAATCTTGGTATTTTCTTTGCAGGTCTTCTATAAAATTGGTGTAATCACTTTCGGCTACACTTTTTACACTTTCTAACGATGCAATAAGTTGTTTGTTTTGTTCTTTTTCTGGCTTTGCTTTTTCTTTTGCTATAGCTTTTTCTACAGCATTTTTCTTTTGTAATAACTCATTTCCTTTTTGTAGAGCTTCTGCTTTTTCTTTATCATCAGTAACAATACCTACTTTTTCCATTTGTTCTTTTACTGCTTGGTTATTGCTTTTATCTGCATAAAATAAGGCATCTTCTTTTTTTCCTGTTTTAACCAGTGCAGCAACAAGTTTGTTGTATAAATCCACTTTTCTGTAGTCTTCACTATATATTTTTTTAGCTTCGGATCCGCCAAATAAGTTTTTAGCAGATTCATCAACTAACTCAACTGCTTGCTTAAAATAAACAATAGCACTATCGTATTTTTGTTGGTTGTAAAAAGTTAAACCAAATTCGTAGCGTAATTCCCAATCGTATTTACTGCTTTTGTTTTTATTAGTTAATTGAATGGCATCTCTAAAATGTTGGGTTGCTTTAGCTACATTATTTTGAGCTGCAAATAATTTACCTAAGTACATATTTGATGCAACAATATTTTCGAGAAGATTCATTTTTTTAGCAATGGTTTGTCCATCCATTAAGTACTTTTCACTTTCGGCATATTTTTTTGTATCAAAGTATAACATACCTAATTCAATATTGGCGCTACTTAGCATACGCCCAATATTTTTTTCTTTTGCTAAAGCATAACCTTCTAATAAATATTTTTCTGCCTTAGTATAATTTTTTAAATAATAATAGGTTTCGCCAATATTATTTTTAGCAAGAATATGGCTTTCGGTAACTATTTTAATTTTTGATAATAATTTTTCCGACTCTAAAAAATATTTTAAAGCATTGTTATAATCTGCCTGAAAATAATAAACATTACCAATGTTATTTAAACATGTACTACGGCTCCAATCATCCTTTTCTAAGGTAAATAAGCTGTCTGCAGTTAAATAATATTTTACCGATGCGTTGTAATTATTTTTATAATTATTTACAATACCCATTGTTATATAACTACCAGCAATTTGCCAATTGTTATTTAGTTCTTTAAATACCGCTTCGCTACTATCTGCTGCAGTTTGTGCAAGGTCTAAATTACCTTGCAATACATATAGAAAACTTAAGCCAGAAAATGCGTCGCCAATTTCGCTTTTGTTGTTTGTCTTTCTTGCATTATCAATAGATTTTTGGTACCATTTTTTACTCTCTTCAAAGTCTCCTTTTATTTGATAAGCATTTGCTACATTATTATATAAGGCAGGCAGTGCAGTTTTTTCTCCTAATGAATCGTACAATGCAATAGATTTATTAAAGTAAATAAGAGCATTAGCAAAATCTAGTTTAGTTGCGTAGGCATTGGCTTTAATTTTATAACCATTTGCTTCTTGTTTTTTATTTTTTTCTGCAATTGCAATTTCTAATGCGGTATTAAAATATTTCTCTCCTTCTTCATAAGCATATTCTTTATAGGCAACAGAGCCTAGCCCTAAGTTGGCATACATTTGGTTGGCTTTATCACCAATATCTTTTGCTGTATTCAAGCAATAATTAAAATAGTACTTAGAGGTGTCAATTAATTTTAAATCATAGGCAGCCCAAGCTAACCAATAAGAGCTGTTTACAATATCCGATTTGTTTTTTGTAGCAATATTTAATTGATGCCATTTAAAATAATACTGAAAAGATTTTTGGTATTGTTTATCGTTATAATATACATCTCCAATATCTTGTAATAAACTCCTTAAATTGCTACTATCTTTTCCTAATGAATAATAATGTGCACTGCTATCATAGGCGGATAATGCTTTTGTTTTCTCTCCTGTTTCTTTGTATAGAGCTCCAATTTTTTTCCATGTATAACCTAAGCCAGAATAACTTTTTGAAATGGAGCGATATTGTAAAGCAATTTGATGAGCAGCTATTGCAGAATCGTATTTACCCAAATTCCAAAATGCCTGACCAATATTAGATTGAGAGAAACCGGCACTATTATAATCTTCAAAAGAAAGATGAATATCTTTTGCTGTTGAATACTGTTGAATTGCTTTTCGGTAATTGGCCAATTTAAATTCAATATCAGCAATATTGTCCAATACATCAGCAATGTTTTTTCTATCGTTTAGGTTGGTATATAATTCTAACTGCTCTGTATAAATTTGTAAAGATTTTTGCAACTCACCTTGTTGTTTATATAACCTTGCCAACCTGCCTTGTACATTAATTGCAAGGTTTAATGAGCTATATGTATTAAAGGATTTATATAATTTTATAGCTTCTTCGTAATGAGAAACAGCTTTTTTTAATTCGCCTTTTTTTGCTTGTACAAAACCAGAATAATAATGGTATTGAGCATAAAATATATTTTTTTGAGAATTGGTTAATTGATTATCGGCCTTACTTAAATCAGCATACATTTTATCAAACGTTGCAATAGCATCATCCAGTTTATTCATAGAGCTATAGGTGAGCCCTTTGGATAAAAGTATTCTTGTTTTAAAGTAATCGTTGTTGCATTTAGTATAGTAGGAGTAGGCAGTATCATAATAATTAATAACTTGGTTGTACTTTTCTAAATCCTCAAAATAGCCTGCATAATTAAAATAATAGAACCCAGTAATAGATTCATCTTTTAAATAAGGTAAAACTAATTTTGCAGCCTCAAAAAAATTCAAAGCTTTTTGTGTTTGTTTTAAATTTAAAGCAGTAGCAGCATCACTTATCCAATCTGTTACAAACCCTTTTTGTTTTATAAGAGCAATGTTTTTAGTTATAAATACTTTTAAAAGTGCTGGTTTGTTTTTATAACTCATTATACTATCATAAATCTCTTTTTTGCTATAAGGTGCTTTGTTTAAAACCCATGTAGCAAAGGTTTCATTTAGTTTCCATGTGTGACCAATATATTTTCCTGGGTAATTACTTACAAAATGCAAAAAACTAAATACATCATTTGCATTACAGTCTTTCATTACACCAAAAATACTTCTTCCTTTATACCTACCTTCTGTTAAAGGTTCATTTAGGCTCTTAAAACTAGTATCATTTTTTAAGGCATCATAGGTTTCAAATACATCTTTAGAACCGGCTATTAATAAGCTATCTTCTAGTTGTTTACTATCTCTATAGAAAAGATCAGCAATGCTGTATAAACTATTGTTGTATAAATTATTAAACTGAATATCTAATAAAGCTAGTTCAAAAAAAATGCTTCTGTAGGTTAGTTTTGGTACATTAACTTTTAAAATTACATAATCGCCTTTTCTTATATCATACCCCTTTTTAGTGCCAAGTTTATCAGCTGGTTTAATAGTTACAAAGGCAGTAGTATCTGTTACTTTATATACACTAGCATAACCAATTTCAAAATCGCTTCTATCGTCCCCAGATTTGTACACTCCTTTCACTATTCCTACACTTCCATTTTTAATACCATATCTTTTGCCACCATCAATTAAAGCTATTACACTATCATTATTTATTTTTTTTACAACTGCAATGCGTACATACATTTCTCTAATATCTGTTTGATCTTTTTCTTGTGCATTGCTTGTTATCATGAAAAAAAACAACATGAAAAGAAGAGAGAGGAACTTTTTCATATATTAGTTATTTTGAATTAAGAAGGATGAGTGTATAGTATTAAAATATAATAGGTATAGTTAATTTATTTTCTGATATACTGTTTCAATATTATTTTGATATTTAAAGTTATATAATTTAAAACAATTGCTTGTACCGCTTTTTGGGTATTTTATTTATGATGATAAAGAATAACTTTAAACTAACAGAGTAAATAAAATAAAAAACCCTTGAAATAATCCAAGGGTTTGAAAAATTATTTAAAATATAATTATTTTTTCTTTTCATCTTTAGTTGCTTCCTCTTGTTTTAACTGACGAGTCATTACAACAGAAGCAATAGGAATACGTGGAGAGTTCATAATTTCAATATTATCTGCTTTAATATCTTCCACACGTAAGTTGCCATTAATGTTAAGATTGGTAATATCTACTTCTAAATTTTCTTTCAAATATTTAGGGTAAGTTTTTACCTTAACCGATTTCATTTTTAATACTAATTTACCTCCATCTTTTACACCAATTGAATTACCAGTATATTTTAATGGTAAATTGGCAATCACTTTTTTGTCATCTACAAGTTCTAACAAATCAATATGTATTAACTCATCAGTAACTTTATCAAACTGTAAATCTTTTAAAATACATTTGTAAGTTTTTTCACCAACTTTAATTTCGGCTAACTGAAATTCAGGTGTATAAACTAATGGTTTAAAAGATTTTAAAGAAGCAGCAAAGTTTACTTCTTGTGCACCCCCGTAAATTACAGCAGGCACTTGCTCCTGAGAGCGTATTTGGCGGGTAGCTTTTTTGCCAAATTCGGTCCTCAGTTGTCCTTCAATTGTAACTGTTTTCATTATAATGATTTTTTTTTGGACGGCAAAGGTAAGGGTAAACAATATAATTATGCTAACCTACTTTAAAATTTAAGATGTCTTACAGTTAGTCCGTTGTTTTTCAACTGGTTTAGCGATTCAATACCTACTTTTAAATGCCTTTCTACAAATAAAGTAGTAACTTTTTTATCGCTTGCAGCCGTTTTTACCCCCTCTGGTATCATTGGGTTATCACTAACTAATAAAAGAGCTCCAGTAGGTATTTTATTATAAAAACCAACAGTGAAAACCGTTGCAGTTTCCATATCTATGGCATACACTCTAATTTTAGTTAAGTAAGCTTTAAAAGCTTCGTCGTGTTCCCAAACTCTTCTATTGGTAGTATAAACAGTACCAGTCCAATAATCAGTCTTAAAATCACGAATGGTTGTAGAAATTGCTTTCTGTAATGCAAAAGCAGGTAGTGCTGGTACTTCAGGAGGGAAATAATCGTTGGATGTACCTTCTCCTCTAATAGCAGCAATTGGTAGTATTAAATCTCCAATTTTATTTCTTTTTTTCAAGCCGCCACATTTTCCTAAAAATAGCACAGCTTTGGGGTTTATTGCTGCAAGTAAATCCATAATAGTTGCAGCACCAGGGCTACCCATTCCAAAATTAATAATACTTATATTATTAGCTGTTGCACATTGAAAAGGTTTATCCTTACCTATAACTTTTACTTTATTCCATTGAGCAAATAGTTCTACATAATTACTAAAATTGGTTAATAGAATATATTCTCCAAAATTTTCTAAATCTTCTCCAGTGTATCTAGGAAGCCAGTTGTTGATAATGTCTTTTTTTGTTTTCATACTTTTATTCTTCAAGTTTTATTTTCTTCTTTTAAATTATGTACCAGCCAACTTATATTTGGCAAATAGCATTTGTAAATATAGGCAAGAATTTCCTTAAACGATGATAAAAATAAATTACCCCACCTATCAATTTAAATTCAACCAAAAAATGGGAAGGAGTTTATTTTTGATGCTTTTAGAAAACTTTGGGTAAGGCTTACACCAGAAGAATGGGTTAGACAAAATTTTTTGCAATACCTTGTTCAAGAAAAAAAATACCCTATAGCATGTATTGCTGTTGAAAAAGAAGTGATGGTAAATGGCATAAAAAAACGATGCGATATTATAGTTTTCAAAAACTCTGCACCTTACATGATTGTTGAATGTAAAGAAATGAATGTTGCCTTAACCGAAAAAACAATTCAGCAAATACTTACTTATAACCAATCATTATCTGTAAATATATTGGTAATAACCAATGGCAATAATACATTTGCATTAGAAACCACAACAAAAAAATCACTTAATTCAATTCCAGCATTTTCTGAAACAATAATAAATGATTTTTGAAGTTGGCTTCTTTAACCTCTTAACAAAAATTAATAATTAACTTTTATGAGTACTTATCAACGTTATGATGAAAATAAATACAAAACACCAACAGGTAGTAGCTTAAACTGCAAAGGATGGATACAGGAAGCAGCGTTAAGAATGTTGTTAAATAATTTAAACCCCGAGGTTGCTGAAAGACCAGATGATTTAATTGTTTATGGAGGAAGGGGCAAAGCTGCCAGAAATTTTGAGTCGTTAGATTTAATTATAAAAGCATTAAAAAATTTAGAAAATAACGAAACATTACTTATACAAAGTGGTAAGCCTGTAGCTGTACTTACCACACATGCAGATGCACCACGTGTTTTAATCAGCAATTCTCAATTAGTACCCAATTGGGCAAATTGGAAACACTTTACTGAATTAGAACAAAAAGGATTAATGATGTATGGGCAAATGACTGCTGGTAGTTGGATTTATATAGGAAGCCAAGGTATTGTACAAGGCACTTATGAGACTTATGCAGCAGCTGCTGATAAACAGTTTGGAGGAACACTTAAAGGAACTTTAAATGTTACAGCAGGTTTAGGAGGAATGGGAGGTGCACAGCCTTTAGCCATTACAATGAATGAGGGTGTTGCTTTAGTTGCCGAAGTAGAAGAGTAGAGAATAGATAAAAGAATTGAAACGAAATATTTAGACGAAAAATATACAGATATAGATAAAGCAATAGATGCAGCACTTGAATATAAAAAACAAAGTGTAGCAAAAAGTATTGGCGTACTTTGTAATGCTGTTCATTTGTTACAAAAATTAAATGAAAGAAATATTATACCCGATACTTTAACAGACCAAACATCTGCCCATGATCCATTAATAGGTTATGTGCCACATACTTTAACAAACGAACAAGCAAATGAATTAAGAGAAAAAAATGCAGAGGAGTATATTAAACTTAGCTACGAAAGTATGTATTTACATGTACAACTAATGTTGCAATTACAACAAAAAGGTGCAATAACATTTGATTATGGTAACAATATAAGAGCAAGAGCTCAAGAGCATGGTTTAAAAAATGCCTTTGATTTTCCTGGATTTGTGCCAGCTTATATACGTCCATTATTTTGTGAAGGAAAAGGGCCTTTTAGATGGGCTGCTTTAAGTGGAGACCCATCAGATATTGCAGTAACCGATGAATTAATTATGCAAATGTTTCCTGATAACAAAGGATTAATGCGTTGGATGAAAATGGCAAAAGAAAAAATTGCTTTTCAAGGATTACCTGCAAGAATTTGTTGGTTAGGCCAGGGCGAAAGAGAAAAAGCAGGATTGGCATTTAATGAACTTGTTAGAACAGGAAAAGTAAAAGCACCCATTGTTATTGGTAGAGACCATTTAGATACAGGTAGTGTTGCTAGCCCTAACAGAGAAACTGAAGCAATGTTAGATGGAAGTGATGCTGTAGCAGATTGGCCAATATTAAATGCATTGGTAAATACTGCTGGTGGTGCTAGTTGGGTAAGTTTACATCATGGTGGTGGGGTTGGTATGGGTTATAGTATTCATGCAGGTATGGTAATTGTTGCTGATGGAACAGAGGAAGCAACAAAAAGATTAAGTAGAGTTTTAAGAAATGATCCAGGAATGGGAGTAATTAGACATGCAGATGCTGGTTACGAATTAGCAAAACAAACTGCTCAAGAACATGGGTTGGATTTAGTTGCAAAACAAAACAGCTAACCTACTTAATGCCTTACTATAATACAGAAGAAAGCATCCAACATGTAGTAACATTATTAAACAAACGTTTGTATAATGCAGGATATAGCTTTAGGGTTATTGAAGTTTCAGAATATACGGTTTATGTACAGGCAAGTTTTGATTTTGGATATTATGTAAATGTGCATATACAATTTGATAACTGCATTTTTACTAATTTAAAAGAAAGAGATGAGTGGCCAGATGCTTGGCATGCAGATCAGCTTTTTCTTTTGGATGAAGTGGAAGTGGAAAATATATTGAACTGGTATGATGTAGAAAAGGAGCCTACAAACAATTTATTTGCTTTTATTTTTAATATAAATGGATGTAATATTAACAATGCTGGCGTAGTTGTTTGCGAAAAATTATATATTCGTTGGGAACATCCTTATTATGACTGATAATAGAAAAATAAATAGCTTAGTTAGATATTGAAGTTTTAATTTACATCCTTATTTTTGCAAACGTTAAATACCAATTATGGAACAACAACACAAACTAGCTGAAGAGCAAAATAAACAAGACTTTACAAAGAGTTGGGTTAGTTCATCTCGTTTTTTATTTTATTTATTAATCACTTGTATGATGGCCTCTACAATAGGTGGCTGTTTTAAACTATATAAAAGTAAATATAAGGGTACACCAGAGTATGAAATACAAGGCAGTACTAAATACACTCCAGATTATAAATAAATTTTAAAAAAAATTTTGTTTAGAACTTTGGTTATATATTTTTGCACCCCCAATTAGTTCTTTAAACATACTGCGGAAGTAGCTCATTTGGTAGAGCACAACCTTGCCAAGGTTGGGGTGGCCGGTTCGAGCCCGGTCTTCCGCTCTAAATTTTGATTTTTCGAAATTTTAAGGTTGCCCTGGTGGTGGAATTGGTAGACACGCAGGACTTAAAATCCTGTGGCCAGCAATGGCCGTAACGGTTCAAGTCCGTTCCGGGGCACTAAAAGGTTGTTTCATTTTTATGATTCAACCTTTTTTTATTTATAAGCTAATCTTTCCAGAGAAAGGGAAATAATATAATTGCTAATAAAACAACCATTACATCTAATGCTATCAACATAAGTATTAACTGCCCCCAACTTTCTTGTATAACATTTGAAAAAGCTGGTGTTGTTATTTTCATTAATAAAAGTAATTGTGGAATAATTAATGGAAAACCTAAGATAGCCATTAATGCAGCCTGCTGCATTGCTTTAGCAGCTATTGCTGATAAAAAAGTAAATACTAAACTTAAACTTGTACCTCCTAGTATTGTAATGCCTACAAAAAGCATTGCATTATGCATTGGGTTATTTAATAAAACCATAAAAAGCAATAAGCTAATTAGGCTCATTAAAAGCATTAGTAAAAGGTTAAAAATTAATTTACTTAAAATAAAAACCTTAGCACCGGCAATGGTATAATAGTATATCATTTTACCCTTACTTTCCGATAAAAAACTTTTTGCTACAGCATTTGTAACAATAAATAATTGTACAATCCAAAATAACCCATTCCATATTTGTTCTTCGGGCTGGCCCATAGTTAAATAAATAACAAATATGGTACTAGCCACATACAAAATAATTCCGTAAAAAGAGTATTGTTGCCTTACTTCTAGCAAAATATCTTTTTTAATGAGACTAATAATTTGTTTCAATTCAGGCATTAAAAAATGAGTTTTTTATTTATGATAACAAACCCTGCATCTTGGCTCATATACATCTTTTTCTCCTAATAAAACCTGCCCATCTTGTTCTATTTTTCTGTAGGAAATATTAGCAATATTACCACATTGCACACATATTGCATGCAACTTAGTAATATAATCTGCTATGGCTAAAAGATTAGGCATCTGGCCAAATGGTTTGCCAAGATAATCCATATCTAAACCTGCAACAATTACACGTATTCCTTTTGTGGCAAGTGTTTCGCAAACATTCGTTATTTCATCATCAAAAAATTGTGCTTCATCAATTCCTACTACATCTACATCTTGCGTTAACAATAAAATTTTTTGAGAATTATCTACAGGTGTACTTTGTATTGCATTAGCATCGTGGCTTACAACTTTTGTTTCATCATATCTTACATCTATTCCTGGTTTAAAAATTTCTACTTTTAAGTTAGCAATTTTGGCACGTTTTAATCTTCTAATGAGTTCTTCTGTTTTTCCACTAAACATACTGCCACATATCACTTCTATCCATCCTCTTCTTTCTCCACTTAAATTAGGTTCTATAAACATTTTATTTAACTTGGGTTTATTAGTAAAAGCGTATAACTTTATTGCCTAAATATTACTATTTAGAAACCTCAAATGTATACTATCCAATGGAAAGAGTTGGCACACTTATCAACAAATTAAAAGAGCAACTAGACCAAAAGCAAGATGCAGCTAAATTATTGCTTACTGCACAAATGCTTTTAGCCGAATTGCAGCAACAACAGCCTAGTTCAAATAGTGGAAAAGTATCTGTTACAATGCCTAGTGTTACTTTTGTTAGTGAAATTATTGCAGAGGTGAAAAATGAAAGTAAACCAAAAGCTGTAGAACAACCTAAGAAGGCTCCACAAAATGAAAACCAAACAGGGTGGTTGTTTAATCCTGAATTAGCTTCTATACCTACACTTGTTCATCAAGAAATTGTAACAAATGAAGTAGTTGATAAAGTGGAGGATAAAAAAGAATTGTTTGAATTAAAAGATACACTTGTAACAGAGGAGGAGCCAAGCCTTAATGATATTTTAAAAGAGGAAAAAACCGAAATAGCAACCGTATTAAAAGGAGCACCCATTAAAGACTTAAAAAAAGCTATTGGTATTAACGACAGATATGTTTTTATCAACGAGCTTTTTAGGGGAGATGAAGTTATGTACGAACGTAGTATTAAAACCATTAATACTTTTAATATTTATGCCGAGGCAGAATATTGGATACAAAGAGAATTAAAGGTGAAGCTTGGATGGGAAGAAAATAATTCTACAGTAGAAAGTTTTAATCAATTAGTTAAAAGGCGTTTTGCATAAATAAAATCTACAATAATTTTTGTTGCCCCACTATTATTTTGAACATAATTTTCTGCATTAATTGCAGTAGTTTCATAAAACAAATTATCTGTTAATAGCTTATTAAATACTTGCTCAAGTTCTAAAGCATTTTCTATACTTATTCCACCATTGTTTTCTACTAATTCTTTTGCTTCTATATATTTTTCAAATTCTGGCCCAAATACTACAGGTTTTTTATATACTGCTGCTTCTAAAACATTGTGTACACCATCGTCTCCAAATGCACCACCTACAAAGCATATTGTTGCATATTTGTATAACTTGCTTAACATGCCAATATTATCAATTATTAAAACATTTTTTTCTGTAAAATTGCTATTTGGCTCGTTAACTAATACAGAAAAAAGAACAGCATTTTTATACAACTTTAAACATTCATTTATCCTTTCAGTTTCTATTTGGTGCGGTGCAATAATAAATTTTATGTGAGTATTAGTGTTGGCATAATGGTCTAAAGCTTCATCATCATCAGTCCAGGTGCTACCTGCAACAATAACCTTATCAGTTCCAATAAATTTTTCAATAATTTCAATACTTTCAAAACTGTTTGCTATTTCAATAACTCTATCAAATCTAGTATCGCCAGCAATAGAAACATTTTTTGTAAAGCCTATTTTATGTAGTAATTCGGCACAATTATTATCTTGAACAAAAAAGTAAGAAAAGCACTGCAGCATTTCTCTATATATTTTTCCGTACCACTTAAAGAAAGGTTGATTTTTTCTAAAACTTGCGGATAATAGTAGCAAGGGTATATTTCTTTTCTTAATTTCTGTTAAATAATAATACCAAAACTCATATTTGATGAATAAAGTAAGTTTAGGTTGTACAATATCTAAAAATTGGGTAGCATTCTTAGCCGAATCTAATGGCAAGTAATAAACCCAATTAGCATAAGCATAATTCTTTTGAATTTCATAACCCGATGGAGAAAAAAAAGTTAATAAAATTGTATAGGATGGATACGTTTGTTTTATTTTTTCTAAAACCGGCCTTCCTTGCTCAAACTCACCTAAGCTAGAGCAATGCATCCAAATTACTTCGCTTTTATTATTGGCAAATGCTTCTTTTAGTTTAGTAAAAATATTTTTTCTACCAGTAAGCCACAACTTGGCTTTTGTATTTTTGGTACTTATAATTTTTGCAATGAAAGGATAAACTGCAATAAATATGTTGTAAAAAATTTTCAATAGATTGTTTGTTGGTACAAAGAAAATAAAATAGCTTAAAATAAACTATTAAGTTAAAGAGTTTTGCTAACAAATTAAACGTATTATTTTTTCTAATACCTTTGCCCACATTTATTTTTAACTATGAAGCCTATACAAATGGTAGATACTAAAACACAGTATCTAAAAATTAAAGAAGAGGTAGATAAAGGAATTTTTGAAGTGTTAGAAAGTGCACAATATATTGGAGGTGCAAAAGTGAATGAATTTTCTGAAGCATTAAATGTTTACCATAATAGTGCTTTTACAATTACTTGTGCTAATGGTACAGATGCTTTACAAATAGCATTAATGGTATTAGACTTACAGCCTGGCGATGAAGTAATTACACCTTCTTTTACTTATATTGCTACTACCGAGGTGGTTGCTTTACTGCGTTTAAAACCTGTTTTTGTAGAAGTAAATCCAAAAACTTTTTGCATAGAACCAGATGCTATAAGAAAAGCAATTACACCTAAAACAAAGGCCATTGTTCCTGTACATTTATATGGGCATGCAGCACCAATGGAAGAAATTATGCAAATTGCAAAAGAATATAATTTGTATGTAGTAGAAGATAATGCTCAGGCTATTGGTTGTAATTATACTTTTAATAATGGCACTACAAAAAAAACTGCTACAATTGGCCATATTGGTTGTACATCTTTTTATCCAAGTAAAAACTTAGGAGCTTATGGCGATGGTGGTGCAATTTTTACACAAGATGCAATGCTTGCAGAAAAATTAAAAATGATTGCCAACCATGGTCAAAAAACAAGATACATTCATGATATTGTTGGTTGCAACTCAAGGTTAGATGCTATACAAGCTGCAATATTAACCGTTAAATTAAAACAGTTAGATAATTATATTGTTGCCCGAAATAATGCTGCTAATTATTACAATAAAGCATTTGCAAATCATACAAAAATTACTACTCCTTTTGTTGCCTCTTACAGTAACCATGTGTATCATCAATATACTTTAATACTTGATGGAGTAAATCGAGATGGCTTAGTAAATTACTTGGCAGAGAAAAAAATTCCATCTATGATTTATTATCCTATTCCTGGTCATAAACAAAAAGTTTTTGAAACCATTGGTAGCGAAAAATATAACTTAGAAATTACAGATTGGTTAACAGAAAGAGTAATTAGTTTACCAATTCATACAGAGCTTGAAACAGATCAATTAGAATATATAACTACAGAAGTTTTAAATTATATAAACAACCACTAAATAAAATATGAAAATAGCAGTTGTAGGCACAGGATATGTAGGCTTAGTATCAGGAACATGTTTTGCAGAAACAGGTAATACAGTTACTTGTATTGATATTGACCAAAATAAAGTATCTAAACTTAGTAATGGCGAAATAACCATTTATGAACCAGGGTTAGAAAAAATATTTCTAAGAAATTTAAAAGAAAATCGTTTAAAATTTACTACCAATTTAGCTGAGGGTATTAAAGATGCAGCCATTGTTTTTTTAGCATTACCAACACCACCTGGCGAAGATGGAAGTGCAGATTTAAAGTATGTGTTGGGAGTGGCCAATGACTTAGGAAAAATTATAACAGACTATAAAGTAATTGTTGATAAAAGTACTGTACCAGTAGGTACAGCAGCAAAAGTACATGCTGCAATTGCTGCCAATGCAAAAGTTGAATTTGATGTGGTAAGTAATCCTGAGTTTTTAAGAGAAGGTGTTGCTGTAGATGATTTTATGAAACCAGATAGAGTGGTAATTGGAACTAACAGCGATAGAGCCAAAAAAGTAATGGCAGATTTATATGCACCTTATGTACGACAAGGAAATCCGATAATTTTTATGGATGAAAAAAGTGCTGAACTAACAAAGTATGCAGCTAATTCTTTTTTAGCCACTAAAATTTCATTTATGAATGAGATAGCCCAGCTTTGTGAAAAGTTAGGAGCAGATGTGGATATGGTAAGAAAAGGAATTGGTAGCGATGATAGAATTGGAAAAAGATTTTTATTTCCAGGTATTGGATATGGTGGAAGTTGCTTTCCTAAAGATGTGCAGGCTTTAATAAAATCATCGGACGAGGTGAATTATAATTTTCAAATATTAAAGGCTGTAGAAGAAGTAAACGAAGCACAAAAGCTACATCTTATTCCAAAAATAAAAAAATATTTCAATAACAATTTACAAGGAAAACATTTTGCATTATGGGGTTTGGCATTTAAACCAAATACAGATGATATAAGAGAAGCACCAGCTTTATATGTGATAGATGCATTAGTAAATGCAGGAGCAACAGTTACTGCTTATGACCCTGAAGCAATAAAAAATGTAAGCAATCTAATTGGCAATAAAATTGCGTATGCAGATAACCAATATGCTGCTTTGCAAAATGCAGATGCCTTAATTATTGCTACAGAATGGAGTGAATTTAGAACTCCAGATTTTGACAGAGTTGCTGGTACACTTAAAAATAAAATTATTTTTGATGGACGAAATTTATTTGACGTACAACAAATAAGAGAAATGGGTTATTATTATGAAAGTATTGGCAGACCATAATAAAGTTTAATTTATTTAAATTATAATAATGAGAAAAAAAGTTTTAATAACAGGTGCCGCAGGTTTTTTAGGTAGCCATTTATGCGATAGATTTATTAAAGAAGACTATCATGTAATTGCTATGGATAATTTAATTACCGGCGACCTGAAAAATATTGAACACTTATTTCCGTTAGAAAATTTTGAATTTTATAACCACGATGTTACCAAGTACATTCATATATCCGGAAACTTAGATTATATTCTTCACTTTGCATCTCCTGCAAGCCCTATAGATTATTTAAAAATTCCTATTCAAACATTAAAAGTGGGTGCTTTAGGAACTCATAATTGTTTAGGATTAGCAAAAGAGAAAAAAGCCAGAATTTTAGTAGCCAGCACAAGTGAAGTGTATGGAGATCCTTTAGTACATCCACAAACAGAAGAATATTGGGGCAATGTAAACCCTGTGGGACCTCGTGGTGTTTATGATGAAGCAAAAAGATACATGGAAAGCATTACAATGGCTTACCATACTTTTCATAATGTAGAAACAAGAATTGTAAGAATATTTAATACTTATGGGCCACGTATGAGGCTGAATGATGGAAGAGCCTTACCAGCTTTTGTTGGCCAAGCATTACGTGGTGAAGATTTAACCGTTTTTGGAGATGGTAGCCAAACAAGAAGTTTTTGCTATGTGGACGATTTAGTTGAAGGAATTTATAGATTATTATTCAGCAATTATATAATGCCTGTAAATATTGGTAACCCCAACGAAATTTCTTTAAAAGATTTTGCCGAAGAGGTTTTAAAGCTTAGTGGCAGTAAGGTAAAAATTATTTATAAACCTTTACCACAAGATGACCCTAAACAACGTAAACCAGATATTTCTAAAGCCAAAGAAATTTTAAAATGGCAGCCAAATATAGATAGAGCAGAAGGTTTAAAAATTACTTATAACTATTTTAAGAATTTACCTAAAGAAGAATTAATTAAGCAACCCAAAGAGTTTAATAGTAGAAAATAATTCTAAACTTCTTTTCAATGAGTAAGCCTTTAATTTTAGTAACAGGTGCAAACGGACAATTAGGTTGGTGCTTACAAAATAAGGCTGCCGAATACAATCAATTTGAGTTTTTATTTGTTGGCAGAGAACAATTAGATTTAGCTAATAAAGATACCATTCAGCATTTTTTATTTGAATATAAACCCAGTTTTATAATTAATTGTGCTGCATATACAGCAGTAGATAAGGCAGAAACCGATATGGAAAATGCTTTAAAGATAAATGCAATTGCAGTTGGCGAAATGGCAAAATATTGTGCTGCAACCAATGCTGTATTTGTAACCATTTCTACCGATTATGTGTTTGATGGCAATGGCACAAAACCATATATGGTTACCGAAGCAACCAATCCTGTAAATTATTATGGTTATACTAAATGGCTTGGCGAAAAATTATCCTTAGAAAATAATTCCAATTCAATAATTATAAGAACCTCTTGGGTGTACTGTGAGCATGGAAATAATTTTGTAAAAACCATGCTACGATTAATGAAAGAGAAAACAGAAATTAATGTAGTAAATGACCAAATTGGTTGCCCTACTTATGCTCCTTCCTTAGCAGATGCTATTTTGAAAATTATTTGCCAACTACCAGAAAAAAAATATAGAGGTATTTATCATTTCTCTAATACAGGAAATATTTCGTGGTTTAATTTTGCTACAGCTATTAAAGAAATTGCTGCATTAAATTGTACAATCCATCCTGTTGCTACTACTACATTTCCTACACCTGCTAAAAGGCCAGCTTATTCTTGCATGAATACTTCAAAAATTGAAAAAGATTTTAGTATAGAAATTACCAATTGGCAAACTGCATTAACTAAATGTATAAATAATTTAGAAATAACATGATTGGACAAACCTGCTACTGCACAATTCTAATTTTAGCATAATTCAGCATAATTTTTTTCTCTCCGTTTAATTCAAATTTAATAATAGCTACAGGGTTATGGTTACTACCTTCTAATTTACTTATAATGCCATATCCAAACCTTTGATGTTCCACTTTCTGTCCTTCTTGTAAAGTTGATATATCACTGGCTTCAAAATTGCTACTTGGTATATGGTTTACAACTTTTGGTGTTGGTGGATTAATAGGTAAATATGTTGGTTTTCTTTCGGCCTCTTTTTTGGTAAATTGTTGAGATTTGTTATTGTAACCATAATTCCCACTCATTCTTGCATAAGCATTACTATTGTTAAATTCATTTCTTGCAATATTAGCATAAGACTCGTCTAAAAAGTTTTTAGGCATCTCATCCAAAAATCGGCTTGGTTCATTTATTACTAAGTTGCCAAATTTGTACCTTGAATTGGAATAAGAAATCCACAGTTTTTGCTTTGCTCTTGTAATGGCAACATAAAATAACCTTCTTTCTTCTTCTAATTCTTCTCTTGTATTTAAAGACATTGCATTAGGAAACAAAGTTTCTTCTAAGCCGCCTACAAATACACAAGCAAACTCTAAACCTTTTGCTGCATGTATAGTCATTAGTTTTACTACATCTGAATTTTCTTTGTCTTCATCAGCATCGGTTAATAAAGAAATTTGCTGTAAATAAGCACCCAAACTTTTACTTCCAATTTCTCCATCTTCATTGTCTGGGCTTTCTGTCCATTCTTTAATAGAGTTTAATAACTCTTGTAAGTTATCGTATCTTGCTAAGCCTTCTGTAGATTTATCATTAAATAATTCTTTCACTAAATTAGTATGCTTGCCAACCATTACAGCAACATCATAAGCATTTTTGTCGGTTAAAATGCTTTGAAAATATTTAATCATTGTTACAAAATTTTGTAACAGCTCTAAAGTGCCTGCTTTAAAGCCAAACTCGCTAGCACGTTGCATAACATTATACATGTTTATGTTTTGCTCATAAGCAATAATGGCTAATTTTTCAATGGTTGTTTTTCCTATGCCTCTAATAGGGTAATTAATAATTCTTTTAAGTGCTTCATCATCGTTAATATTTACAATAAGCCTTAAATAGGCAAGCATATCTTTTATTTCTTTACGCTGATAAAAACTCATGCCACCATAAATTTTATAGGCAATACCTTGCTTTCTTAAACTTTCTTCAAAAGCTCGGCTTTGGGCATTGGTTCTGTATAAAATGGCAAAGTCGTTATTGTTAAAGTGGTATCTTAATTTATTTTCTTTAATAGCATCTGCTACTAATTTACCTTCATCATTATCTGTATTGGTTCTAACTACTTTTATTTTTTCTCCTAAATCGTTTTGTGTCCAAAGTTCTTTTGGCAATTGGCCTTTGTTATTACCAATTATTGTATTGGCTACATTTAAAATACTTTGAGAGCTACGATAATTTTGTTCAAGTTTTATCACTTTTACATCATCATAATCTTTTTGAAATTGTAAAATGTTTTCTATGGTAGCACCTCTAAAACTATAAATACTTTGTGCATCATCTCCTACCACACAAATATTTTCATATACAGCAGCTAATAATTTGGTTATTTGATATTGTACAGGGTTAGTATCTTGGTACTCATCAATTAAAACATATTTAAACTTGTGCTGGTACTTTAATAATGTTTCAGGATTGTTGTTAAGTAGTTCATACATTTTAAAAAGCAAATCATCAAAATCCATAGCACCGTTTTTAAAACAACGGGCTACATAAGCTTTATAAATTTTAGCTATGGCAGGTCTATTGGCTTTTTCATCTTCTTTTGTAAGGTATAAATTTTGTTCATATTCATCGGCACTAATTAATGCATTTTTAGCAGCCGATATTCTATTATGTATAAAGTTGGGTTTGTAATGTTTTACATCTAATTCCATTTCGGTAATGATGGTTTTTAAAACACTTCTACTTTCATCGGTATCGTAAATAGTAAAATTATTCGTATAACCAATTTTTCCTGCTTCGGCTCTTAAAATTCTTGCAAAAACACTATGAAAAGTACCAATGTATAAATTTCTGGCTTCGTTGTTTCCTAAAATTCTTTCAATTCTTTCTTTCATTTCGGCAGCAGCTTTGTTGGTAAAAGTTAATGCCAAAATATTAAAAGCATCTACACCGTTTGCCATTAAATTAGCAATACGTGTAGTAAGAACTTTTGTTTTACCACTACCTGCACCAGCAATAATCATTAAAGGCCCATTAATGTGTAATACTGCTTCTTTTTGTGGCTCGTTTAAGCCATATAAATAATCCTGCATGGCTGCAATTTATAGGAAGTAAAATTGGAAATTAGCTTTAGGGGATAAGTTTAGTAATTTAAAACTGCATAAAATTGGTTTGTTCATAATTTTAGCAAAAAATACTAAAAAATTTAGTGTTAATAATAAAAACTACTTACTTTTACAGTGTAAACTAATTTTAACCGATAAAAATTTATAGTAATGAGTAATGTAGAAAAATTAAAAGCACTGAAATTAACTATTGATAAAATAGATAAAGATTTTGGTAAAGGAAGTGTTATGATGATGAGTGACAGGGCAGACAGGCAAATAGAAGTGATCAGTACAGGCTCAATAGGTTTAGATGCTGCTTTGGGCGTTGGTGGTGTACCTAAAGGAAGAATTGTAGAAATTTATGGCCCAGAAAGTAGTGGTAAAACAACCGTTGCAACACATATTATAGCAGAAGCTCAAAAGAAAGGTGGTATTTGTGCTATTATTGATGCTGAACATGCTTTTGATAGTTCTTATGCTCAAAAATTAGGGGTAGATGTTGAAAGTTTATTAATCTCTCAGCCAGATTACGGAGAACAGGCTTTAGAAATTGCAGACAGATTAATACTTTCTGGTGCATTAGATGTGGTAGTGATAGACTCTGTAGCTGCATTAGTACCCAAAGGAGAATTAGAAGGTGAAATGGGTGATAGTAAAATGGGTTTACAGGCTCGTTTAATGAGCCAGGCTTTACGTAAATTAACAGCCACCATAAACAAAACAAATACTATTTGTATTTTCATTAATCAGCTTCGTGAAAAAATTGGCGTAATGTTTGGTAATCCAGAAACTACAACTGGTGGTAATGCATTAAAATTTTATGCCTCTGTACGTTTAGATATTAGAAGAGCAGCACAAATAAAAGATGGCGACTCTGCAATAGGCAATCATGTAAAAGTAAAAGTTGTAAAAAATAAAGTAGCACCTCCTTTTAGAAGTGCAGAGTTTGATATTATTTTTGGAGAAGGTATTAGTAAAATAGGAGAAATAATAGATATGGGTGTGGAATTAGGTATTGTAAATAAAAGTGGTAGTTGGTTTAGCTATAATAGTGAAAAGTTAGGGCAGGGTAGAGATGCTGTAAAGCAACTTTTATTAGATAATGCAGAATTGGCAAACGAAATTGAAGCCAAAATTAGAGCCAAATTAGCCGAGCTGCAATCTACTGCAACTGTAGAAGCATAATAGAAAACTTTATATCTAAAAAATTAAATGTTAAATAACGTTAATAAAATATAAATACCTTATTTTGGGTATTGTATTTGATTAAGTACCCAATTATTTTTACATTAAAATTATTAAAACACAAAATTTAAAAAACATGAAAAAATTATTTATCCTTTCAGCATTATTTGCAGTAATATCTTTTACTGCAACTGCACAAGTTAAAATTAAATTAGAACCTGCTGCAGCATTTGGTAAAAAAGCAATATCTGCATTAAAAACTCAAGGCACACAACAAACCATGAAGGCTGTTGCAGAAGGTGAAGAGTGTGGTGCTTTTGTTGCTACCAAAAAAGACGATAAAGGAGCCAATTACACGGAAGCTAAAGAGTTTTTAATTGTATCTAACGATGGAGTAACTGGTTTTGCATTTACAATGTACACAACTACTTACGAAGCTAAAACACTTTATGTTGTAAGAGGTATGCCTTTAGAAACTGGAGTTTGTGTTGATAAATCTACTAAAGTTACTTTTACTTTTGAAGATGGTACACAAAGAACTTTTACTAATTTTGAGAAAGATAATTGTAAAGGTATTGTTACTTTATTTATGCATGAACTTGTAAAAAATATGGATGCTTACGAAGATTTAAAAACTAAAAAAGTAAGAAGTATTAGATTAGAAGGTATTGAAAAAACTGTTGTTAAATCTTTAAGCGAAGGTAATCAACAACAATTACAAGGTACTATTAAATGTTTATAATTGTAAGCAACTTTATTTAAAAATTAAGGGCTGCATTAAAAATGCAGCCCTTGTTTTTTAGCAACTTATTCAAACGAAACTAGATAGTAATTTTTTTTGCCTTTTTGCACCAATAAATATTTTTGATGTAATAGTAAACTGTTTTGTACAATAAATTGCACATCGCTTATTTTTTGCCTGTTAATGCTAATACCACCATTTTGCAACATTTTTCTAGCTTCTCCTTTACTAGCTAAAATAGAAGAATCTGCTAAAAAAGAAATTATATCCATTCCTTGTTTTAAGTTATGTAAGTCAAGTTTTATTTTTTGCACACCTTCCATATTCTCTAAATCATCTACACTTAAACTTTCTATAGGAGCATTGGCATTAGCAAATAATTTTTGAGTTGTTTCAACAGCTTTTTCATATTCATTTTCTCCGTGAACAAAAATGGTTACTTCTTTAGCCAATGTTTTTTGTAAAACTCTATCCGATGCATTTTGTTGATGCTGTATAATTAAACTATTAATTTCTTCTTTAGTTAAAAATGTAAAAATTTTAATCCATTTTTCTGCATCGGCATCGCTTGTGTTTAACCAAAATTGATAAAACTGATAGGGTGTAGTTTTATCGGCACTTAACCAAACATTTCCTCCTTCTGTTTTTCCAAATTTTCCTCCATCGGCTTTGGTTATTAGCGGACATGTAAATACAAAAGCTTCTCCACCACACATTCTTCTAATTAACTCAGAGCCAGTTGTCATGTTTCCCCACTGGTCACTTCCACCAAATTGTAGTTTACAGTTCTTATTTTTATACAACCAGTAAAAATCGTAACCCTGCATTAATTGATAGGCAAATTCGGTATAACTAATTCCGTTTTCTCCTTCAATTCTTTTCTTTACACTATCTTTAGCCATCATATAATTTATGGTTATATGCTTGCCCGTGTCTCTTAAAAAATCAATAAATGAAATATTTTTAAACCAATCATAATTATTTACCAGTATTGCTGCATTTGGTTTTTCATCATCAAAAGATATAAATTGTTTAAGTTGTGATTGAATACCTTCTATATTTTTTTGAAGTGTTTCTTCGCTCAATAAATTTCTTTCGTCACTTTTTCCTGTTGGGTCTCCTATCATACCTGTTGCACCACCAATTAAAGCCATTGGCTTGTGTCCAGATTTTTGCATGTGTACTAAAAGTATTATTGGTACAAGGCTACCAATATGCAGGCTTTCTGCAGTAGGATCAAAACCTACATAACCTGTAGTCATTTCTTTAACTAATTGTTCTTCAGTGCCTGGCATTATATCAGCAATCATTCCACGCCAACGTAATTCCTCAATTAAATTCATACAAAATACTATTTGGGCAAATGTAAAAGATTAGCCTTATTGAATAATGTGAATATCCCCTTTAAAAGATAATTTTTTAAACATTTTTTCGTTTTTAACTTGTTATTACTGCATTTAAGACAATTTTTAGCGAAATTTGTAAGCAGCCTTTAAACAACCTTAGCTATCTTTTGTTGGATGAGTGGGAACGTTTTTTGTTAATACCGAACTTTTATGAATTAATTTATTATGAAACATTTGCTACTAACTTTTTTTATTGTTTGTTTTGGGAATTCAATTATTGCACAACCTTTACATAATGAGTGGATTGATTATTCTAAAACTTATTATAAGTTTAAGGTAGATTTTGGTATCCATCCTGTAACCCTTCAACCCATTAAAAGAAAACTGGTAAGAATAACTAAAGCAACATTAGATAGTGTTGGTTTAGGTAATACCAATGTTGAACAATTTAAATTATTTAGGAATGGTGTAGAAGTACCAATTTTCACCTCTACTACAAGTGGTGTTTTAGATAGTTTAGGCTATATAGAGTTTTGGGGAGAAATTAATGACGGAAAACTTGATAAAGAATTATACCGTGATGCCGATTACCAATTATCTGATATTTGGAGTTTACAAGAAGACAATGGTACTTACTTTTTAACAACAAGCAACGCAATAAATAAAAGGCTAGTAAACACTGCCAATAATGTTATAGGCAACCTACTTTCTCCTACTTTGTATTTTATGAATACAGTAATGTACACACAAAGGCAAAGAAGGTTTGAAGGATATGCTGCACAGTCATCCTTACCATTACACTCCTCCTCTTACGATAAAGGAGAAGGATATGCCACTCGTCCTATTCGCCCAATTGGTAGTAGTTGTGGTCAAGTATCTTTTACTATCAACTTTACCAATTTAAAACCTTATTTAAGTGGCCCGCCAATGACCTTAAAGGTGAATACTATGGGTAGTGAAAATAATACAAGAACTATTTTAGTTAAAATAAATGGCAATAGCGTAAGTAATTATCAAATGGATTATTTTAACTATGCTAAAGTTGAAGAGTCTGGTATTCCTGTAAGTTATATCTCATCTGGCAATGCTGCTGTTTTACATATCAACCAAAGCCCTGTAGATTGTGATGAATTTAGATTAATTAAAGATGAATTAACTTATCCAAGAACTTTAGATGGGGACAATAATGTAAGCTTAGAACTAAAATTACCTGCAACAGCAACTGGCCATTATTTAAAATTTTTCAATTTTAATTCTGGAGCCAATTCACCCATTTTGTACGATATTACAAATGGCAAAAGATATATAGCAGATAAAACTATTAATGATACATTACAGTTTGTTACTAATCCTTCTTTAACTGCTTATAATTTGGTATTAGTTAACAACGATAGTGCAAATATTTTTTCTGTATCAACCCTTCAGCAAAGAAACTTTGTAAACTATCAAAATATAGCCAACCAAGGAGATTATATCATTATTTCAAATCCATTAATATATGGCACTGGAAATAGTAATTATGTTGAACAATATAAACAATACAGAAGTAGTACAAAAGGTGGCAGCTATAATGCAATTGTAGTAGATATAAATGAAATAACCGATCAGTTTGCATTTGGTATAAATAAACATCCACTTTCTGTAAGAAATTTTTTACGTTATGCAAGAAATATTTTCACTACTACACCAAAATATGTTTTTATAATTGGTAAAGGTTTAAACTATATTGATTTTAGAAGTAATGAAGATGAACCAGATATGCCTTATCAAAACCTTGTACCTACATGGGGGCATCCTGCATCAGATAACTTACTTAGTGCAGCAGATAATTTAAATCCTACACCCATAACACCAATTGGCAGATTAAGTGCAGTATCTGCAAATGAGGTTGGAGATTATCTTAAAAAAATTAAACAATACGATTCATTACAACAAGCCCCACTTGTGAATATAGAAGATAAAACTTGGATGAAAAATGTATTGCATATTGGTGGAGCAACAGACTACAATATTGGCACTTCTATAACCAATTATTTAAATAAATATACCCAAATAATAGAGGATACTTTATTTGGTGCAAAGGTTAAAAAATATAATAAATTAGATAATCCTGCTGGTTATGGTGCTGCATTAGTTGACTTTAAAAATACTTACGAGTCAGGTGCATCTATAATAACTTATTTTGGACACTCATCGGCAAATTTATTAGATTTTAATTTAGACAATCCTAACGCTTATAATAACCCTAATAAATATCCTGTATTTATAGTTAATGGATGCGATGCAGGAAATTTTTTGACTTACGAACCACAAAGACTAAACATAAAAACAAGTATTTCAGAAAAGTTTGTTCTAGCACCAGAAAGAGGTGCAATTGGTTATTTAGCAACAACAGGCTATGGTGCAATTAATTATTTAGATACATTTACTACAGGCTTTTATAGAGCCTTAAGTACTATAGATTATAATAAGCCATTTGGAGAAAGCATAAAAGATGGAATTATTAATGTATTAAACACAACAGGCTTAAACGATTTTTTTGCAAGGTATCATGCAGAACAATTTATTTTTCATGGAGACCCTGCTTTAAAACTTAATACTTTTCCTTTACCAGATCTTGTTTTAAAAACAGAATACACAACTACCTTACCAACAAAAATTACAGTTGCTAAAGATTCGTTTTATTTAAAAATGGATATTTATAACATTGGAAAAAAAATAAATGACTCTATAAATTTAAAAATAACACGTCAATATCCTAAAGGCAATAGCGAAGTTGTACTTAACAAAAAACTACCTGCCATAGCATTAATGACAACTGAAACAGCAGCTTTTCCTATCATTGCCAATAGAGATAAAGGAACCACTATTTTAACTGCTACAATAGATGCTACCAATAGCATTAATGAAATGGATGAAAATAACAATACAGCTGTAATTTCAGTATCCATTACAGATGATGAAATTGTTCCAATATACCCCTATAATTTTGCTATAGTAAACAATTCTAATTTTAAATTAGCAGCCTCTACTGCAAACCCACTTGATACCTTAAAAAATTATATTGTAGAAGTAGATACTACTTCCTTATTCAATTCACCCATTAAATACACACAAAATAAATCATCGGTTGGTGGTGTTGTTGAATTTGATTATGGATTAACCTTACAAAACAATACAACTTATTTTTGGAGAGTAGCAACACAAGGAAGTAGTTATTGGAACACTGTTTCGTTTACTTATAAAAGCAGCCCAGATATTGGCTTTGAACAAAGACACTTTCTTCAACATACAGATAGTAAACTAACAGATATTATTTTAGATAGTAGCTCCAGAAAATTCAAATTTGGGCAAACTTTAAATAACCTCTTTGTTGTTCATTCTATTTATCCTTATAGTGGAACGGAAGATCAACATTTTAGTATAAAAGTAAATGGTACAGGTATTATTGCAAGTGCTTGTTTAGGTAATTCTGTAATTATAAATGTTTTTGATACTTTAAGTTTTAACCCATGGATAAATACTACCAATCCGTTTGGTGCTACACCAACTTGCCTAGAAACAAGAAAATATAATTTTGAATATTCTTATTTAGATGTATCAGGTAGAAATAATGCCAAAAGCTTTTTAGAATCTATACCAAATGGCATGTTAGTAGCTGTTCGTATGGTGTATGATGGAGCCTCTGTTTGGGCAAATGATTGGGCCAATGATACATTATTGAATGGCTCAGGTAATTCCTTGTATCATTTCTTAAAAAATCAAGGCTTTGCAATAGATTCTTTCAATCATCCAAGAACCTTTGCTTTTATTTTTAAGAAAAACGACTCGTTACATTTTACTCCAAAATATTTATTTAGTGAAGGATTATATGATAGGGTTATTTTAAATGCAGATTATAATAGTGATGACACTTTAGGCTATGTTGTTTCTCCAAAATTTGGACCTGCAAAAGCATGGAAATTTGCAAAATGGAATGGCAATGGCAATGGTAGCAGTTTTGCTAAAATGAATATTATTGGAATTGATACTAACGGTATTGAAAATGTATTATTTAATAATATGGATACTTTGCAAACAAGTTTTGATATAAGTAGTATTAATGCACAACAATATCCTTTCGTGAAATTATCTATATTAAATCAAGACTCTGTAAAAGCATTTCCTTATCAGCTTAGTAATTGGAGTGTTGAATATGTTGGTGTGCCAGAAGGTGCAGTTGCTCCTAATTTACATATCAATATTCCTGATACAATTGGTTTAACATCAAGCTATGCAAGCGATACTTTAAAAGGCAGCTTTGCTTTTAAAAATGTAAGTAAAGAAAATTTTGATAGTTTAACAGTAAAAGTAGTTTTAACTAATTTAAGATTAGGAACTGTTCATACATTTAACCTTGCTAAAACAAAACCATTACTTGCAGGGGATACATTGCATATTAATTTTGCTATAGATGCCTCGTTAATGTCAAGAGATGAATATAACTTGTATGTAGCAGTTAATGAAAATGCAGCTCAACCAGAACAATATTTATTTAATAACTTTTTGTATAAGTATATTTATTTTAAAACAAGTGTAATTGTTCCTGTAAAATTATTAAATCTCACTGCAAAAATTAATGGTACAGGAACAGATATAACCTGGCAAGTTGCAGAGGAAGTTAATGTTTTAAAATATGAAGTTGAACATAGTAATAATGCAATTGATTTTAAAACTATAGGTAGTGTAGATGCCAATGGTAAAAACAATTATTTGTTACATCATGCACAACCTACCTATGGTAAAAATTATTACAGGCTAAAAATTTTAAATACAGATGGTAGCTATAACTATTCTACCATACGACTTGTAAATTTTGGAAAAGGAGTTATAGTAAATGTGTATCCTAACCCTGTAATAGGCAAATTAAATATTGCAGTTAGTAATAATAATAACAAGCAAGTACAAGTAAACTTATATAACAATTACGGGCAGTTATTATTTACAGAAGAATTTAAAAATAATTCAACTATTGATATGAGTAAATTATCATCAGGTGTATATATTTTACAAGTAAATGATGGTATTCAATGGCAAACTTTTAGAATAGTAAAATAATTAGATTCATATAATAAAAAATGGTGTACAACAATATTTGTACACCATTTTTTTATAAAAATAATTAGTAGAATTAGATAATTAATAATACATCTCCATAGCTATAAAAACGATATTTATCTTTTATAGCTTTATGATAAGCTTCCATAGTTAAATCATAACCTGCAAATGCACAAGTCATAATAAATAAACTTGTTTTAGGTAAATGAAAATTAGTTACCATACTATCTGCAATACTAAAATCATAAGGAGGGTGAATAAAATGGTTTGACCAACCTTCAGAAGATTTTAATCTTTTTTGAGCAGTAAAATTAGTTTCTAATGCCCTCATAGTAGTTGCACCAATTGCACAAACACGATGGCCGTTATCTTTGGCTTTATTTACAATTTGAACTGCACCTTCTGGTATATTGTAATACTCAGCATCCATTTTATATTTACTAAGGTCTTCCACTTCAATTGGTCTAAAAGTACCTAAGCCTGTATGTAAAGTAATTTCTGCAAACCTAATACCTTTTATTTCACAACGTTTAATTAACTCTTTACTAAAGTGCAAGCCAGCAGTTGGTGCTGCAACAGCACCTTCGTGTTTTGCATAAACAGTTTGATACCTTTCTTTGTCCTCTTCATCTGGCTTACGTTTAATGTATTTTGGTAATGGAGTTTCGCCCAAGGTTTCTAACATTTTTCTAAAACTTTCTTCTGTATCTTCCCATAAAAATTTTATTGTTCTTCCACGGCTGGTTGTATTGTCAATTACTTCTGCAACAAGTTCTTCACTTTCGCCAAAATATAGTTTATTGCCTACACGTATTTTACGAGCAGGGTCAACAATTACATCCCATAAACGGTTTTGGCTACTTAATTCTCTAAGTAAAAAAACTTCAATTTTTGCACCGGTTTTTTCTTTTCTGCCATACATACGAGCAGAGAAAACTTTAGTGTTGTTTACTACAAACGCATCTTTATCGTCAAAATAATCTAAAACATCACGGAAGTGTTTATTTTCCATGTTACCTGTTTTACGATTTACGACTAATAAACGGCTGTCTTCACGTTTTTTGGTTGGGTGTTGTGCAATAAGGTTTAAAGGTAGATCGTACCTGAATTGAGATAATTTCATGTTACGGCATGATTTAGTTAAAAAATGAAAGGCTGCAAAAGTAATAGATTTATAGGTATAAAACTTTTTTACTTCTTTTTCAACGGATTTAATAGATGTTGTAAGCCGTTTAGGTTTATTTCGTACATGGTTTGTAGCAATGTTCCAACTCTTCCTTTAGGAAAGCCTTTTCTTGCAAACCATTCAATATAAACTTCTGGCAATTCACAATAAATTTTTCCTTTGTATTTGCCGAATGGTATGGTTTTACTTACTAGATCTTCTAAAATAGTTTGATCCATAGATATTAAGAGGGCTAAATTGTATTATTTATTTTTTTGTTGTTGTTCTTTTTGTTCTGCTTCTGCAGCATCTTTTTTATCTTCTTCATCCGCTTCGGTTTCTTCTAAATCGGTTGATTTTTTTCCTCGTTTAAATTTCACAATTGGATTTTCTTGTGTGCCAGTAATAGAAAGTGGAATGCCAAATATGCCAAATGGTGGCAAGCCTAATCTGGCTTTTAAATTTAACCTACCATCTAAACTAACCTGCCCTTCAAACTTTGGCCTAAAGCCGGCAACTCGTAGTTTTATTTTTTCAATGGTAATAATATTATTAGCAATTTTTGATTTTAGTATTATGTTATGTTTAGATAAATCCGGGTTATCTATTGCATCTTTATTTGTTTTTTTACTAATTGCATTAAACAACTTAAAACCATAAAATTTTGCATTTTTAATACTTATTGTTCCATTACCTTTTAAGGTTGGTAAAATGGGGTATAAGCTATCATTCAATAACCCATTTATAGAATAATTAATGCTAACCAGACCTTTCATTTTTTTTGCAGAAGTTAACATGTCTCTAAAGAATTGAATTTCTTTATATGCTTTTTGAATGTCTAATTCTGTAGCAGAAATGTTGTAAGTAAAATGTGCTTTTTTGAAGTTAATGGGGGAATATTTTGCAGTCATTTTTATTGGTGAGCCAATAACATTAAAATCTGCATTATGTATTTTTAAATTTCCATTTTGTATGCTTGCATTGGTTAAAACATTACTAAGTTGTAAGTGGTTATATTCAACAGTTTTAATGGCAGCATTAAAGTTAATGTTTAAGTTTGTAGGAAGTAAAATAACCCCAGTAGAGTTTGAGGTTGGTGTGCTATTTTTTTCTGTTTTATTAGTGTTGATTAAGGTTGTAGAATCTTTTGCAAAAGCCATAAAATCCTGCACATTTAACTTGTTACTATTTAAAAACAAATCTGCTTTTAATGCTGCATTGGGTTGTAATAAGTAATTAATAATATTATCGAACTTGCCTTTAAAAACAGCCGTATTGTTTAAATAATTTATAGTTACATTATTGGCTATTAACTTATCATTATTAAAATAAAAATTACCATTTGTTATAGTAAACTTATTAGGTAAATAAGGTGTTGTTAAATTAATATCTTTAAGTTCTATAGTGCCCTTATTGTTTAGTTTATGATAGTTTCCTGCAAGTGCATCTTGTTGTGAGCCTTGTAAGGTAAAGTCTGTTTTTATATTTCCGTTTATATTGTAACCATCTATTGCAAACAATTTATACAACTTACCTATTTGCAAATTTCCTTTTGATGAAATGGAATAGTTAAGATTATTTAAATTAAGTAAGTTGGCACTTACTGTTATTGGCTGCTCTTCAAATAAAAAAGAAATGGGTTTAACATTTATTAGTACATCTTTGGTAGTTCCTGATTTATTTTGAATGGTTGCATCTATATTAATATTATTAATTGCACTGGCATAGTATTTTGTTTTTAAATATCCATTTTGCCATTGTATAGTAGCATTTGTTATTGGAAATGTATTTTTTTGGGTATTATAAACTCCGTTAAAATTTGCTTCTGTTTTAAAATTTCCTTTTAATGTTATGCCTGCAATGCTATCTATGTTTAAAATATTATTCCATTTTTCTAAATCCATATTAACATTTAAATGCCCCTTAATAAATGGTTCAGCAAAATTTTTTGCTTCAAAAGCACCTTTCAAATAGTTTTTTCCAAGTGTAGCATTTAAAGTATCTACTTTTAAAAATAAATTTTGGGTGTTTAGTTTTGGTATATCAATGGAGGCATTTAAATAAATATTTTTGATAGGTTCGTTGCTGTTTGCAATACTAAATGAACCATTGTTTACTTGGATAGTAAATTTTAAATCGGGTGCCTGGTTTTTACTTTTAATATAGTTTCCGTTTAATGCTACATTTAAGGCAAGTTTTCCATCTACATTAGTTTTATCAACCCATTGAACAAAAGCAGGAGGAAGTGCGGTAAACAAATTTTTTAATTTTGTAGAAGGTGTATTGGCATTAAATTGCAAGCTATATCCATTACTTAAAAAATTTAATTTTCCTGTAACTTCAATTGGTAAATGATTTATGTTTAAATTATTTTTTTGAAAATCTAACTCTAAAGAATGTGTATTAATACGTGTTATTAGCTGTGCTTTAAGATTTTTGTTACTTAAGTAAGGTTGTGTATTATAAATAAAATCAAAATCTTGCATTTCTATTTTAGAGGTAAGATCAAAAATTTCTTTACTTAAATCTCCTTGTCCTAAATAATTTACTTTACCAGCTTTTAACAGCATTGGTAAAGATTGATCGTTATATTCTAAAGCACAGTTTTCTATTTGTATTCTATCTAGTTTTAGTGCAGCATCGCTTTCTTCATGTACCTCAGAATGTTCTTTGGTTGTTGAACTGCTTTTATAAATATTATAATTAGGAATTCCGTTTTTACTAACTAAAATTTTAATTTTACCATTGGTTACATAAACCTCATCTATTTTTAAAGTGTTTTTAAATACACTTAAAATATCTACACCCAATGCAATTTCATTAGCTGTAATTAATGTATCATTTTTAAATGGTGCAGAACCTTTTAAATTAACATCATATAAAGTAAGAGTTAAAGAAGGAAAGTGATTGAAGAAGGATAATCTTGCTTTAGAGAAATTTAATTCAGATTCAATAGATTTATTAGCCCATTTTTTTATTTTATCAGATACAAACCCTGGAAATAAGTAAGGTAATAAAAACATTAATACCAAAATGCTACCAATACTTATTCCTGAATATTTGAATATTTTACCTAATTTATTTTTCATTATAAGCCTGTATAAAATAGAAAACTGTTAGCAAAAGTACTAACAGTTTTTAAAGAATATTTTTACTATTATTTAATTAATTTACCAATGTACCTACATTTAAACCTTCTACTACATTTAGCAAATTACCAGGTTTGTTCATATTAAAAACAATAATTGGCAATTTATTTTCCATACACAAAGTAAAAGCAGTCATATCCATTACTTTTAAATTGTTTGTAATACATTCTTTAAAACTAAGTTTATCATATTTAGTAGCTGTAGCATCTTTTTCAGGGTCGGCAGTAAAAATACCATCTACTCTTGTGCCTTTTAAAATCACATCTGCTTTCATTTCAATGGCTCTTAAGCTACCAGCAGTATCTGTTGTAAAATAAGGGTTACCTGTTCCTGCTCCAAAAATTACAACACGCCCTTTTTCTAAATGTCTTAAAGCTTTTCTTCTAATATATGGCTCTGCCACTTGTTCCATATTAATAGCACTTTGCAAACGGGTGTACACACCAATTTTTTCTAACATAGCCTGCATAGCCATAGCATTAATTACAGTAGCCAACATACCCATATAATCTCCATGTGCACGTTCAATACCACTATCAGCTTCATTCATACCTCTATATATGTTTCCACCTCCAATAACAATTGCAACCTGAACTCCTAAATTGGTTACTTCTTTTATATCATAAGCATATTGTTCAATTATTTTAGGATCAAATGGATCTCCATTATTTTGTCCTAATAAAGCTTCTCCAGATAATTTTAATAATACTCTTTTGTATTTAGGCAACATGTTATAATATTTATGTGTGCAAATAACCACTATTTTTATTATGCAGCCAATAGTATTGTAATAAATTTAATTATATAGGCTATTTAAGTTAACTATTTGCCCTTTGTTTTGTTAGTTTTTAGCTTAAAATAGCTAAAAGATAGAGCAGAAATATTTTTTTTACTGATTTATATAATAAATTTTACTAGCTATCGTTTTAATATAACAGCCCCAAAGCAATTAGTTTAAAGGCTGAAATATTTAATATCCAATATCAAACATTCTATGAAATCCAATTTCTACACGCTAATAATGCGTTTAACCTTTTGCAGTATAATTATATTGCAAGGTACAAAATCAACAGCACAAATTTATTATTCCAATTTTGTTCGTAGCGACCGCCAGTGGGAGTTTGATGTAAACCTTGGTGCAACTAATTTTTTAGGAGATGTTGGTGGTGGCAAGGGTAAAGGAACCTTTTTTTTAAAAGACCTTAATTTAAATTCTACCAATTTGTTTTATGGTGCCAACCTTACTTATTACCCTAATCAATGGTTGGGTATTAGAGGTAATTTTAATATTGGCAAACTTTCTGGTTTTGATAGTTTAATAAAAAACCAGGGTAATGTAGAACAAAATAGAAAGAAAAGAAACCTTGGATTTAGAACTAATATTGCAGAAGTAAATGTAGCTTTTGAAATTTACCCAACTGCTTATTTTGTTAGAAATGAAAGTTTTTTTAATAGCAAGTTGAGGCCTTATTTTACTGTAGGTATTGGTGCTTTTAAATTTAATCCACAAGGTATTTACGAGGCTCCTAATGGTACAAAAAAATGGGTTGATTTAAGGCCATTAAAATTAGAAGGACAAGGTATGGCAGAATATGGAGATAGAAAAGAGTATTCTAACATTGCATTACAAATACCTTTTGGCTTTGGAATTAAATATTTTATAAATGAAAAACTTTATTTAGCAGCAGAAATAATGCAACGATATACATTTACCGATTATGTAGATGATGTAAGTAAAACCTATATTGACCCAGCCTTATTTGCAAAATATTTACCTAAAGATAAAGTTGCCATTGCTGAACAAATGATGTTTAAAAGGGCATTAGTAAACAATAGGCCAGTAAGTGAATTTGTTGGAAAAGAAAGAGGCGATTCAAAAAATAAAGATTACTATTTATCTCTTTTTGTGAAATTTGGATTTAGGTTTGGTGCAAGAGATACTGATATGAGTTGCCCTACAGGTAGAAGAAGAAGTTACTATTAATAATCTTGTTGTTTGTTATATTGAAAATTGACAGGTATGCTAAACACTATCCAATTTGGATAGTGTTTTTTTATTGCTCTTCTATTTTTTCATCAACACCATTTACAATTAGTTTAGCACTCATTTTATTCAGTTGATTTTTTCTTAATTCTTTATAAGTGGCTCTATATCTTGCAATATCAATTGCTGTATAAATGGCTTCTAAAAAAGAGGCATAATTTGCTTTTGCTTTTCCTGCAATATCAAAAGCAGTACCATGGTCGGGGCTTGTGCGTATTACATTTAAGCCTGCTGTATAATTAACACCTTCGCCAAGGGCTAAAGATTTAAAAGGTATTAAACCTTGGTCGTGATACATTGCTAAAACAGCATCAAATTTTTCATGTTGGCCTCTTGTAAAAAATGCATCTGCACTATATGGCCCAAACACTATCATTTCTTGTTTGGCTTCTTTTATTGCAGGCTTAATAATGGTTTCTTCTTCTGTTCCAATTAATCCTTCATCTCCAGTATGTGGGTTTAAGCCTAAAACGGCAATACGTGGTTTATCTATTCCAAAATCTGTTTGTAAAGTTTTATTTATTATTTTAAGTTTACTAACAATACTATCTTTAGTAATGTGTTTAGCAACATCGGCAATGGCAACATGTTCTGTTACCAAGCCTACTTTCATATTAGCTGCAACCATTAACATTACCACATCTTTTGCTTCAAAAACATCTTTAAAATACGGGGTATGACCGTTGTATTTAAAGTTATCGCCATAAATATTTTTTTTATGGATAGGGGCCGTAACTAAGGCATCAATATTTCCTTCTTTTAAGGTTTGTGTGGCTTTGTTTAATGAAATTAAAGCATATTTACCGCCAATGCTGTTTAACTCACCAGGTGTTATTTGCACTTCTTCTTCCCAGCAATTAAAAACATTTACCTGTTTGGTATTTATGCGTTGAAAGTCTTTACAGCTTGAGTATGAAAAATTAATATCTGCTAAACTTTTTCTGTAAAAGTTAATACTTTTATTACTAGCAAAAACTATGGGTGTACATATTTCTAAAATACGGCTATCGTGTAATGAACGAATAATTAATTCAATACCAATTCCATTTAAATCGCCACAAGTAAATCCTATTATTGGCTTATATAATTCGTTGCTCATTATAAGTGTATTAATTATTGTAAAATTAATTATAAAATGTTTTATCCTTTATTAGCAAGTTGCCCACAGGCAGCATCTATATCTTTTCCTCTGCTTTTTCTTAAACGGGCATTTACTTTTTTACTTTCTAAATACTCCATAAAATTGGTTGTGGTTGCATCATCTGGCTTGGTGAATGTAGTATTTTCTATTGGGTTATATTCAATAATATTTACTAAATCTACCGGTATTTGCCTATATAGTTTTATAAGTTCATCAGCATCTTGCTGCGAGTCGTTAAAATCTTTAAATAAAATGTATTCAAAGGTTATTTCATTACCAGTTTGTTTGTAAAAATAATTTAATGCTTCTGTTAAAGATCTAATGTTGTTATTTTCATTAATGGGCATTATCTCATTTCGTTTTTTGTCGTTTGCAGCATGTAGGCTTAAGGCTAATTTAAAACGTACTTTATCATCGCCTAACTTTTTAATCATTTTTGCAACACCTGCTGTAGATACAGTTATTCTTTTAGTGCTCATAAACAAACCATCTTCGGCACTTATTCTTTCAATTGCTTGTAGAACATTGTTGTAGTTAAGCAAAGGCTCACCCATACCCATAAAAACAATATTGGTAAGCTTTTGGTTAAATATTTTTTCGCTTTGCTGATTTAGTAAAACTACTTGGTCGTAAATTTCATCGTATGTAAGATTTCTTTTTCTATCCATAAAACCTGTGGCACAAAATTTACAGGTTAAACTGCACCCAATTTGAGAAGAAACACAAGCTGTTTTTCTTTCTTCGGTTGGTATTAAAACGCCTTCTACTTTATATCCATCAAAAGTAGTAAACCTGCTTTTTACAGTCCCATCATCACTATGCTGAATGGTATCTGTTTTTAAAGCTGGTAGGGTAAATTGCTGTTGAAGTGTATTACGAAGTTCTTTGCTCAGGTTTGTCATTTCATCAAAACTATGAGCATGTTTTTGCCAAAGCCATTCCCATATTTGTTTTGCTCTGAATTTTTTTTCACCTAATTGCAAAAAATAATTTTCAATATCGTTATAGCTTAAATGTCTGATATTTTGCATAGCGGCAAAGATAGCATGAAATTAAAAGCTATTTAGAATAGATTGTTCTTGCATAAGCCAACCAATTAATACCCTTTAATCAATTTTAATGCCTCTGGGTCATAATCTTTTACTATTTTCTTTAAACAATCTGTAATTGACTTTAAACTTCCATCTAATTGTCTTCGTATAATGGTTCCTAAGGAGAAGGTTGAACTAACATCATAAGTATAAGATTCAAAGCTATACCTTATTTTTTCTGATGGGAAAAGTATATTTGCAGTTTTAGCGTACTCATCGTAATGACTAAAATCTTTATCTGTTTTTATCTGTTTTAATAGTCTTGCACATTCCGAGTTCCATTCAGTTTTTTTAGTTGTATTTAAATAGGTCATTAATTTTAGAAAATCACGTACATAATTTTTAGCACATAAATTGTAAATTTTTTGATAGGTAACATTTTCTAATTTGTTAGTTGGTTTTGCATAAAGTTTATTAAAAATAGCAACAATACCAGCACCATTATAAAAATAAAAAGTTCTTCCGTTTGCCTGGTTTAAAGTTTTGCCTTTTAAAGGTGTGCCATAAATTTCTTTAATTTTGTCATCTATCTTTTCATAATCAAAATTTGGATCATTTAATTCTGAATCTTTTATATCGGCCAATAACATTGGAAATTCATACACAGGTAAATAGTTCAAAGTTTGTAAGATATATTTTGCTTTTGAATCTACACCATCGGGTTTTTTAAATGTTATGGTTGTATCGGGATAATATTTTGCAATTTCTTCTGGTGTTGAGCCGTTTGAATAATACTCTCCTACAAAAACTGTTTTTAGTATCTTTTCTCTAACGCTATTTACATCGTATTTAATTGCAAATACAGTAAATGCAGTTGTTGCTACAAAAAATAATATACTAATTAATGAAAATAAAGTTTGCTTTACAATAGTATGTTTCATATAAAAATTTTGATTTAAAGATATACTAATTCAATCATTAAATTATACCTCCTTTTGGGTATTTTTTGGCAATTGCAACCTTTGTATTCTATTCGTCGTCTATTAAAATGTAAATTCTTTGTTATGAAAAAGTTTCTTACAACTACCAACGATACTTCAGAAATTGCCTTAGTAATTATTAGTGTTATTTTAATGACTATTTCAACACTTTTTGTACACTAGATTGATTTTATCTTTCTTTTTCCATTAATTTTTTAGAAGTATTTTTTATTGTATGAATACAGAATAAAAAATACCATTATCTTGCCTGTAAATTTTTACAATGGCAACTACCGATCAATTTATACAAAGCATTAACAATGGCTACACTTTTAAAGGAGAGCATGTTAAAATTGGTGTAGGAATGTTAGATGGAAAAGCTGTAAGCGATGCTTCAGTGAATATTCCTTTTAAAACCTTAAACAGACATGGCTTGGTAGCTGGTGCAACAGGCACAGGTAAAACCAAAACCTTGCAAATGCTTACGGAGTGTTTTAGTAACAATAGTATTCCTGTTTTGGTAATGGATATTAAAGGAGATTTTAGTGGTATTGCACAAGCAGGTAGTTTAAATGATAAAATTGCAGAGCGTTATGCTTTATTAAAAGAAACCTATACACCTGCTGCTTTTCCTGTAGAGTTTTTAACATTAAGTGATGAAAAGGGTGCTAGGTTAAGGGCTACAGTTAGTGAATTTGGACCTATTTTACTTAGTAAAATTTTAGGCCTTAATGATATTCAAAGTGGTTTGGTTGCTGTATTATTTAAGTATTGCGATGATAATAAGCTACCCTTATTAGATTTGAAAGACTTTATTAAAGTTCTACAATATGCAGGAGATGAAGGAAAAGATGAATTAGAGAAATCCTATGGAAAAATTTCAACTACCAGTACAGGTACAATACTTAGAAAAGTTATAGAATTACAACAACAGGGTGCAGATGTGTTTTTTGGAGAAAGGAGTTTTGAAGTAGATGATTTAATGCGAATTAATAATGAAGGAAAAGGAATGGTAAACGTTTTAAGGCTAATGGATATGCAAAACAGACCAAAACTTTTCTCTACATTTATGCTGCAACTGTTGGCTGAATTATATGCAAACTGCCCAGAGGAAGGAGATTTGGATAAGCCTAAACTAATTATGTTTATTGATGAGGCACATTTAATTTTTCAGGAGGCAAGTAGTGCATTAATGCAACAAATAGAAACGGTTATTAAATTAATTAGAAGTAAGGGTATTGGCATTTTCTTTTGTACGCAAAACCCACAAGATATTCCAGCAAGTGTTTTAGCACAATTAGGATTAAAAGTGCAGCATGCACTAAGAGCATTTACTGCAGCAGATAGAAAAGTAATAAAAACTGCGGCAGAGAATTTTCCTGAAACAACTTTTTACCAAACTAATGAGTTACTTACACAATTAGGAATAGGTGAAGCTTTTATTACTTTACTCAACGAAAAAGGAATACCTACACCACTGGTGCACACCTTACTCTGTTCTCCTAAAAGTAGAATGGATGTTATTTCTGATGCAGAAATGGATGCAGTAATTGCAGAAAGTAGATTAGTGAAAAAATACAATGAAGTGATTGATAGCCAAAGTGCTTATGAAATACTTACTGAAAAACTAAATATTGCCGAAGAAAAAACAAAGGAAGAACAACAACAAAAAGAGCAAGCAAAAGAAGAAGAAAAACAAGAAAAAGAAGAAGCGAAAAAAGAAAAAGACGAACCAGGCTTTTTTGATAATCCAACAGTAAAACAAATTGGCAGAACTGCAGCAAGCGTAATAACAAGAAGCTTATTAGGGGCATTGGGCATTAGCAGTTATACACGCAAAAAAAGAAAAAGTTTATGGTAAAATTAGTTGTGTGAGGCTGTGTTATAGTATTTGGTTTAAAAAATTTAATTTGGCACTTGCAGTAAATTAAAGTCATCGGCATCGGCTAAAAAAGGAAACTTTGTTCTTATCTCCTCCAAGTCATTTTTTTGGAGAGTTATCGTAAATACATCTTCTTCATCGGCTTTTTGGTATAAAACTTCTCCTAAAGCATTTATAACCATACTATCACCACTATGATAAATATCGTTACCATCAGTACCTATTCTGTTTACACCAATAACGTAACACTGGTTTTCAATTGCTCTTGCAGTAAGTAATGTTTTCCATGCATGGCTTCTTCTTTGTGGCCAATTGGCTACATACAATAAAATATCATACTCAGGAGTTAGTTGGTTACTGGCTTGCCTTGCCCAAACAGGAAATCTTAAATCGTAACAAATTTGTAAATTAATTTTCCAACCGTTAACACTTGCTATAAATCTATTATTACCAGGTGTGTAATGTTCATTCTCTTTGGCATAAGCAAAGCAATGGCGTTTATTGTAAAAACCATACTTTCCATTGGGTAGCATCCAAACCAAACGATTATAAAATGTCTCCTTTTCTTTAATCATCAAACTTCCTGTAAGAATAATTTTATATTTTGTTGCAATGGTTTTCATCCAGTTTACACAAATACCATCCATGTTTTCTGCATACTTTTCAGGCTGCATGCTAAAGCCTGTACTAAACATTTCTGGCAAAACAACAATTTCAGTTTTGGATTTAATTGAAGCAATTTTTTGCTCAAGCATTTCTAGGTTTTTTGCTTTATCCTCCCAAAAAAGATTGGTTTGTATTATTGAAAAAGTAAGGCTATTCATAATTAATTAATTAATGATTGAACAAGTAAAGAAGGAGAGCAAATTTATTAAAATCTGTATGCAAAATGCAAACCTGCATAGCCATTATCTTTAACTTGTGTTTTAGCCTCCTTAGTTTGATATACCAATTCTAACTTGGAGGTCCATCTATTTTTTGTATAAGCAACACCTAAAGTTTGTTGAAACATTAAAGGATTAACTGAAGTTTCGAACACATTAGGATTGGTTTCTTTTCTAAAAATATTTCCTTGAACAGTTGCATTATATGCCTGATAAATAATTTGAGGATATAAATAAAGAAAAAATTCGTTACTATTATTTGTTGGGTTATCCTTTTTTTGAATAACTGCATTAAACAAAGCACTATTGCTATTTTTTTTAAATTTACCTAAACAAAAGTAAGCTCCTGTTTTTGCATTTATAAAAAAGGTTCCAACATTAGCTTCTGCTATAGGCACAATTTTAAATTTGCTATATTGATTATTGGTATTTGTAATACTTGTTGCATATTTAAAACCAACATTAATACCAAATTGATTGGGGATTTGAGTTTGCCAATATGGATAATTAAATAAGCTTAAAACCCTATGATACCATTCTTGCAACTGTCTTCCAAAAGCCCAATCACCTGTTACACCAACCTCAGCAGAAGTGCTGAATAAAGTATTTTCTGTTGTAAACTTATCGTTTGTATATTTTAAAAATAAGTAGCCACAATAGGGTCTATCAAATGGGGCTTCCCAACGCCATGTTGCCCTTCTATCTCCTACAGTATAAATGTTTTGCCCAAGAGAAAAACGTTGAATTGTTTTATTTTTTTTAGAACTTGCTAATTTGCTGTATTGAAATAAAAAACCATTGGTATAATAACCATCTTTATTCATGAAAAGATATATATCATTTTCGTTCATAAATAAAAACTCACGACTATAATTTTTATTGTCCTGAGCCTTACTTGTACTTGTAAAAACAACTATAATAAATAGAAAAAAAATAAAAAATCTCATAATCAAATTTAGCAGCCATGCAATATAATTAGTTAATATTATCTGGTAAACAAATTTTTACAATTGCCTCCTTAATTAAACTTTGTTCAAATCCTTTTTGTAATAAATACTTTGTTGTTTTTACTTTTTTGGCAATAATTGAATCTTTTTTCAGACTGTTCCATTTTTGTAAAGCTAATTTGTGTAAGGTGTTTTGATATTGTAAACTATCAATTGAATTAATACCAATTTGAATATTTCTACTACTTACCATTTTGTTTTTAAGTTCATACACTATTTTATTTTTTCCCCATTTTTTTTGTCTGAATTTACCACCTGCAAATTGAATGGCAAACCTTTCTTCATTCAAAAAATTTTCTTCAATAAGTTGTATAATAATAGTTTCTACTTCTAACTTATTTAATCCATAGCCATACAGTTTTTCTTTTACTTCAAAGTGGCTGCGTTCTTGATAGCTACAATAATATTGTATTTTATTGTAGGCTTGTATAGGGGTAAATTTTTTGTTGCTATAAGCCAAGTTTATCGTTTTTAGAATCTGTAAAAAATAAAAGATAGAACTTATTTAAAGTATTCTTTATTTAGATAAGTTCCTAACAAAATTCACATAATAGCCCAAATGTTGTGAATAAAACTTTACGAGGAACATAATTTCTACAAAAATTAATCAATTTACATTAGGTTTGCTCCAAGCCGAAAAAATCGGATATGCTATCATAAAAAATATTTATTATGAAATTTATTGTTTCATCTTCGTCTTTATTAAAGCATTTACAACAAATAAATGGTGTTATAAGTGCCAATACTGTTTTACCAATTTTGGAAGATTTTTTATTTGAAATTCAGGATAAAAAATTAAGCATTACTGCAACCGATTTAGAAACTGTTATGAGAGTTCAACTAGATGTGGAAAGTAAAACAAATGGTAAGGTATGTATTCCTGCAAAAATATTAATGGATTCGTTAAAGAATATTGCAGACCAACCTTTAACTTTTAGCATTGATAAAAATTTTGCTGTAGAAATTACCAGCGATAATGGAAAGTATAAAGTGATGGGAGAAAATCCAGATAATTTTCCTAAAGAACCAGTATCTGATGATGCTACAGAATTTACTATGACTAGTTCTGCCTTAGTTACAGGTATCAATAAATCTTTATTTGCAGTTAGTACCGATGATTTACGCCCTGCAATGACTGGTGTATTTTTTGAATTAAAAACAGATGGGGTACAGTTTATTGCCACCGATGCCCATAGATTAGTACGATATAAAAGAACAGATACAAAAGCTTCTAAAAACGATTCGTTTATTGTTCCCAAAAAACCATTAACTCTTTTAAAAGGTGCTTTGCCAAATAATGACGACGAACTAAGTATTAGCTATAATGCAAGCCATTTATTTGTGGTACATGGTAATATACAAATGACTTGTAGATTAATTGATGCAAGATTTCCTGATTACAAAGTTGTAATTCCTGCAGAAAATCCTTACCATTTAACTGTTAATAAAGACGATTTTCAAAGTGCATTACGCCGAGTTAGTGTTTTTAGTAATAAAAGTACTAATCAAGTAGCTTTAAGCATTAGCAGCAACGAATTACAAATGGCTGCTCAAGATGTAGATTTTAGTTTTGAAGGTAATGAAAGAATGGGATGCTCTTACAATGGAGAGGATATGCAAATAGCATTTAATGCTAAATTTTTGATAGAAATGTTGAGTGCTGCAGATACCAATGAAGTACGTTTAGAGTTAAGTACACCATCAAAGGCAGGCTTAATTAAACCATCTGAACAGGAAGATGGTGAAGATTTGTTAATGTTAGTAATGCCTTTAATGTTAAATAATTAATTTTATATTTTCTAAATATTAAGAGAGGCTTCCAACCTCTCTTTTTTTATTTAGTTATTTCAAATATTTCTATTTTTTGTAGTGAGCGGTTTTTCAATTATTAAATAAAAAATACTGCAAATAAATAAAACTAATGGCAACACAATAATACCTTGTAAAACTAAATTATTGTAGTATCCTTTTTTAAATATTGAAATGGTAATATGTTGCATTATAAAAGCTATCAAAGCATAGTGTAATAAATAAATTGAATAACACATACAACCAATAGCCATCCATATTTTTTTAGTAAAAATTGCATTTAAAATTCTGCCTTTAAAAATGCCTGTAAATAATAAAACATATCCAAACATCTCAATAATATATTTATAAAAGCTAGCATATCCTGCAAAATAGAGGATAATTAAAAAGCCTATAATACCTAAAACGTCCCATAAAAAAAACTTAGATTCTAATAAAATTTTATTACTTAAATAAATATCAGCAAATAAAATACCTAACAAAAAAATAGGCAAGTAGGGTACAATAGAGTAGGTTAAATGAGCAACCGTTATATAGTGGTAAAAAATAGAATGTAGTAAAGCAAATAAAAGCACACATCCCACTAAAAGTACTCTTCTTTTTACAAAATTCTTTATAAGAAATATTTGCATCAAAAATGGCAATAAAAGATAAAACTGAATTTCAATCTCTAATGTCCAGGCAACAGGGTTAATGGTACTTCTTCTGTCATAGATTATATTATGACTATAAAAAACACTGCTAAAAAAATGAGGCATTTCATCCTTCCAAAACTCTCCTTGAACAAAAATTCTAAATAAAAGTAAAATAATTAAAACAAGCAAATAAGGTATTTCTAAACGCTTTAATCTCTTAAAATAATATTTTTTCAAGCTCACTTTTTCGGAATTATATAAATAATATTTTATAAACTGAATAGATAAAATAAATGCACTGATACAAAAAAATATTCTAACACCATAACCTCCTAATTCTAAAAAAAGAGCTACACCGTTGGCGTATTCAAAATCTACAGGTAAGTTGCTTTGCTTTATAATTTGTAAACTAAAGTGGCTTAATACTACAGCTATAATTGCAATAAATCGTAGCCCGTCAATTTCCTTTATAATTACTTGCTTATCTCCTTGCCTTATAAATAAATTTACCCAATTTTTCATTAATATAAAAGTAACATTATTTGTATTTTAGGCTATTAATTTTTACATTTAAGAAATAGATTGATTTGGCTGATTATTCAATTTTTTCTATTCCAAAACGAATAAACTTAATGCTTTATGAATATTTCTACAATTATAAATGAGTTTGCAGAAGAAAGGATAAATTATTTTAATGCAGTAACGCCACCAATTGTTCAAACATCCAATTTTGCCTTTAAGTCTGTGGAAGATTTAAGAAATGCATTTGAAAAAGAATATGATGTTTGGTTGTACAGCAGAGGCAATAACCCAACGGTAGATATTATAAGAAAAAAATTAGCAGCTTTAGACGGTGCAGAGGATTGCCTTGTTTTTAACAGTGGTGCAGCAGCAATCTTTGCTTCTGTTTTAGCTAATGTTAAATCTGGCGACCATATTGTTAGTGTTAATGGCGTTTACACTTGGGCAAGAAAAATGTTTGAGCAAATTTTGCCACGTTTTGGAGTTACACATACTTACATTGATGGTACAGAAATTATCAACTTTAAAAAGGCTATTCAAAAAAATACTACTATTTTTTATTTAGAAAGCCCAAATAGCTGGACGTTTGATTTGCAAGATTTAAAAGCAGTAGCTACTTTGGCTAAAGCAAATAATATATTAACCATTTGCGATAACAGTTACTGCACAGCTTTATACCAAAAACCAATAGAACTTGGAATAGACTTAGTATTACAATCAGCTACAAAATATATTGGTGGCCATAGCGATGTGGTTGCAGGCGTTTTAACAGGCAGCAAATCCATGATTGAAAAAATATTTTATAGTGAATATATGACTATAGGTAGCGGAATTCAACCTTTTAATGCATGGTTACTAATTAGGGGGCTAAGAACACTTACTGCCAGAATGGAAAAAATTACAACAACCACATTTCAGGTAGTTGATTATTTATTAAAGCACCCAAAAGTAGAAGAAGTGGTTTTCCCTTTTAATGCATCATTTGCTCAATATGAGTTAGCAAAACAACAAATGAAAACAGTAGGTGGCCTGCTAACTTTTATAATTAAAGTTAATAATGCTAATCAAATTGAAGAGTTTTGTAATAATTTAAAACACATTTTAATGGCAGTAAGCTGGGGTGGTTACGAAAGTTTAATAATACCTAAATATGCTACAATTGCAAAAAATGAGTTTGATAGTAACAATATATGGCATAAAAGCCTTAGGCTGTATGTAGGTTTAGAAGAACCTGACTATATAATTAATGATTTAGAACAAGCATTTAGCCGTTTATAATTTTTGAGTTAAAATTTAAAAAGGGTTAACTACTTTCTATTATTTTTGTTTAAATGAAATATTTATTACTTGTTTTAGCCACTTGTATTTTTTATCAATCTTATGCACAAACAACTTCCGAAAAATGGAATTTGCAAAGAATGGTTGATTATGCAATGAAAAATAATATATCTGTAAAACAAGCAGATATTCAAGCCAGAATTACAGCCTTGCAGCATCAGTCAAATAAGTTAGCTGTTTACCCTAATGCCAATTTTAGTTCAGGTTTAGGAATGCAGTTTGGACGTTCAGTAGATCCTACCACCAACCAGTTCACTACTACACAATTACTTTTTAATAATTTTAATTTAAGTACCGGTATTACTTTGTATAACTGGGGAAAGTTAAAAAATACCATCAGTTCCTCAGATTTTGCAGTAAAAGCCTCTGAAGCAGAAATTGAAAGAGCAGCCAATGATATTGCACTAAATGTTGCCACTTATTATTTAGCAGTTTTAAGCAGTAAACAACAAATTGAAATTACCCTTTCACAAATAGCATCTACCAATGAACAATTAGAAAATACAAGAAAAAGAGTAGATGCCGGCTCATTGCCAGAATTAAATGCTGCAGAATTAGAAGCAAGAGTAGCACAAGACAGTATTAATTATTATAACGCAAAAAGTAATTTTGAACAAAATATTTTAAACTTAAAAGGCTTATTGAATTTAGATATGGCAGTGCCTTTTGAAATTGAAATTCCAACACTAGATAAAATACCTGTATTGCCATTGGCTGAATTAGAGCCTGCATTAGTATTACAACAAGCATTAACAGAATTACCTCAGCAAAAAGCCGCCAACTTAAGATACAAAAGTGCAGAGTATGCTGTTAAGGCTGCTAAAGCAGGTATGTACCCAACTATTACTTTTGGTGGTGGCTTAGGTACAAATTTTGCAAGCAGTACCAATAAAATTACAGGTGTTACTTTAGGTGCAAGCCAATTTACAGGTCAGTTTGTTAATGTAAACGGAACAGATTATTATATCCAACAACCTACTGTACAGTTTACACAAGGCAAAAAAGGTTTTGGTGAAATGTGGGATGGTTATGGTGTACAATTAAGCAATAATTTTCGCCAAAATGTAGGCTTCCAAATTAATGTACCCATTTTTAATAATGGCAGTGCAAAACTAAATTATCAAAATAGCAAATTACAATTAAAGCAATCAGAAATTGCCATTGAACAATCTAAACAAAAATTACAACAAGATATTTATATGGCACATAACAATGCCATAGCTGCCTTACAACGTTTCAATGCAAGCGAAAAAACAGTTGAAACAGCACTTAGAAGTTTTGAATATGCTAAGAAAAGATATGAAGTAGGTTTAATTACAACCTTAGATTTAATAACCAATCAAAATAATTATTTACAAGCAAAACTTACAAGGCTAAATAACCAGTTTGATTATATTTTTAGAATGAAATTATTAGAATTTTATAAAGGGAAAGGATTGAAACTATAAATACAAAAATGAAGTAGTATGAGTAAAAAAATGATATGGATAATTGTGGGTTTAGTACTGGCAATTATAATTTTAATAGGATTAAAAAAAGCTGGTATAATAGGTAAAGAAGAAGGCTTAAAAGTAGCTATTGAAAAAGTTTCTAAAAGAACAATAATTGAAACTGTAACAGCAAGTGGCAAAATTTCGCCAGAAGTGGAAGTGAAAGTGAGCCCAGATATAAGTGGCGAAATTGTAGAATTAAGTGTGGAGGAAGGAGATACTGTACATCGTGGGCAAATAGTTGCAAAAATTTATGCAGATATTTATGCTTCTCAAAGAGATCAGGCTGCTGCAGGTGTAGATCAAAGTAAAGCAGCAGAAGCTAATGCCAATGCAAGTTTGGCTGCATTAGATGCCACATTACAACAAGCTTATGCAAATTATATTCGTCAAAAAAAACTATATGATGAAAAAGTAATTTCAAAAGCAGAGTATGAACAAGCCGAACAAACTTATAAAACAGCTCAAGCCAATTATAATGCAGCTAAAGAAAGTATTAAAGGCAGTAAGGCTTCTATAAAAAGTGCACAAGCCAATTTAAACCGTGCAGATAAAGATATAAGCAGAACTGTTATTACAGCTCCTATGAATGGAGTGGTAAATGTATTGAATGTTAAAAAAGGAGAACGTGTAGCAGGAAATAGCTTTAGTATTGGTACAGAAATGATGCGTATTGCAGATTTGAATAGCATGGTTGCTATTGTAGATGTAGGCGAAAACGACATACCTAAAGTTAGCTATGGCGATACTGCAATTGTTAGCATTGATGCTTATGGTAGTAGAAAATTTTATGGAATTGTTTTTAAAATTGCCAACCCCGCAGCAAGTGTAACTTCCACATCTTCTTTAAATACTGAAGTTGCAAATTATAAAGTACATATAAGATTATTGTTGGATAGTTATAAAGATTTAATCGTAAAAGGTAAACCATTTCCTTTTCGCCCCAATATGAGTGCTACAGCAGATATTCAAACACAAACAGTGAAAGATGTTTTATCAGTTCCATTGGCTGCTGTTACCACAAGAGATAGTAAAGACAATGCTATTGAAAGCAAATCAAAAACCAAATCTTCAGAAGAATCAGAGGAGCAGGATAAAACAAAAACAGAAGAAATAGAAGAAGTAGTGTTTGTAAAACAAGCAGATAATAAAATAAAAAAAATAAAAGTTACCACTGCAATTCAAGATTTGAATTATATACAAATTACAAGCGGCTTAAAAGAAAATGACGAAATTATTGTTGGGCCTTACAGCTTATTAAGCAAAACCTTAAAAGAAGGCGATTTAGTTAAAGTAGTTCCTAAAGAACAATTATACGAAGCTAAAAAACAAGACTAATTTCTTTAGCTTAAAAATTTAGAAGAAATTTTTAAAAACTCTTTACAGCACTAAATTGTAGTTGTTATGTAACTGATGCATACATAACAACTACAATTCTTTTTCCATAATAATATGAGGTATAGTTATTTCAATAAATTCATTTCCTACAGTACTATATCCTAATTTACTGTAAAACCCAACAGAGTTTTTTCTTGCATGCATTATTATTTTATGGTAGCCTTTATCTCTTGCAATATTTTCTGCAAAAATCATTAAAACCCTGCCAATACCTTTCCCCTGTAAGCCACTTAAAACGGCCATTTGCCTTAATCTTAAAGTATTTTTATCCACCTTGGTAAGCAAGCAACAGCCTTCTAATTTGTCTTCTTCAAAACAGCCAATTAAAATATCTTCTTTTTCTCTTTCTAATTCTTCTAAAGAAAATGCCAAGCCTAATGGTTTGCGTAATATATTATACCGCATATCAACCATTTGTTTGTATTGTTTAGAGTTGTGGTCTATTATTTTTAAAGCCATAAGCAGGTGTTAGGAGTTTACAAGATAAATAACTTTTTAATACCATTTTATAAAATTTATTGTAAACATTATTATTTCTCTAAAAATTTTACTAAAAGAGAGAACATTATTGCATTTATTATTTAATAGAAAAGAACAAAATAGTTAAGAATTAGTTCATAAAAACAAGAAACTTTTAGAAACACACTTTATTATTAAACCACTCACAACTTACCTTTGCTGCAAATTTTAAATATTATGGAATATCGTATAGAAAAGGATACAATGGGTGAGGTTAAAGTTCCTGCTCATGTATTATGGGGTGCACAAACCCAAAGAAGTATTGAGAACTTTAAAATAGCACAAGATATTAATAAAATGCCTAAAGAAATTATAGAGGCATTTGCCTATTTAAAAAAAGCAGCTGCTTTAGCCAATAACGAATTAGGTGTTTTGCCAAACGAAAAGAAAGAGGCTATAGCAACAGTGTGTGATGAAATTTTAGCAGGTAAATTAAACGATCAATTTCCGTTAGTGGTATGGCAAACTGGTAGTGGTACACAAAGCAATATGAATGTAAATGAGGTAGTTGCTTATAAAGCTCATGTAAATGGAGGAGGCAGCCTATTAGACGAAAAAAAATCTATTCACCCAAATGATGATGTTAATAAATCTCAATCAAGTAACGACACTTTTCCTACAGCAATGCATATTGCAGCATATAAAATGTTATTACAAACAACCATACCTGGTATTGAAAAACTAAGAGATACTTTGGCTGCAAAAAGTAAAGCTTTTATGCAAATTGTAAAAATTGGCCGTACCCATTTTATGGATGCAACACCTCTTACCTTAGGGCAAGAGTTTAGTGGTTATACTGCTCAATTAAATCATGGGTTAAAAGCAATTAAAAATACACTAGCTCATTTAAGTGAATTGGCATTAGGAGGAACTGCTGTAGGAACTGGAATTAATACACCAAAAGGGTACGATGTTGCAGTTGCAAAACATATTGCAGCTTTAACAGGATTACCTTTTGTAACTGCCGAAAATAAGTTTGAAGCCTTAGCAGCACATGATGCTATTGTTGAAGCCCATGGTGCATTAAAAACTGTAGCTGTTAGTTTAATGAAAATAGCCAATGATATTAGAATGTTATCTAGTGGCCCACGTAGCGGAATTGGAGAAGTATTTATTCCAGATAATGAGCCAGGAAGTTCCATTATGCCAGGAAAAGTAAACCCCACCCAATGCGAAGCTTTAACAATGATTGCTGCACAAGTTATGGGCAATGATGTAGCCATAAATGTTGGTGGCAGCATGGGGCACTTTGAACTGAATGTTTTTAAACCCGTAATGATTTATAATTTTTTACACAGTGCAAGATTAATTGGCGAAGGATGTGTAAGCTTTAACGACAAATGTGCAATAGGCATTGAACCATTAGAGGCCAATATAAAAAAGCATGTTGATAACAGCTTAATGTTAGTTACTGCTTTAAATACTAAAATTGGGTATTATAATGCTGCAGCCATTGCACAAGATGCACATAAACGTGGTATTACTTTAAAACAAGCTGCTACTGAATATAAATTAAAAGGGCTTGATTTTGAACACATGACAGAGCAACAATTTGATGAGTGGGTTATTCCAGGAAATATGTGTGGCGAAATAAAGTAAAAAATTACGTACATAATTTTCATTAAAGTCGTTACTTTTATAAGTACCGACTTTTTTATTTATAAATTGATTTTTTTATGTCTAAAAATAGATACTTAAAATATTTCAACTTATTCGCTTTATTCGATACTAAACGAACCAGAGATATTTTTCAAATAAATCCAACTATCCCTTCTCAAAGAGTGGATGCAGAAAATATAGAAATTGATTTGTACTGCTACAATAATAATAATGTTACCCTATCTCATTATAATTCTGTAGAACAATTAAATATTCAACTTAGTAACGATACAATAACATGGATAAATATTGATGGGATAAAGAAAACTGAAATTGAAAAAATTTGTAATCAGTTTAAAATACACCAGTTAATTAATGAAGACATTTTAAGCATTGGGCAAAGGCCCAAAGTGGATGAAATTGATGAAGTAATGTATTGCTTATTAAATATGCTTTATTTTAATGAACAAAAAGGAGTAGTTGAACCAGAGCAAATAAGTATTATTTTAGGTAAAAACTTTTTAATCTCCATTCAAGAAGACCCTGCCAGAGATGTTTTTAATACATTAAGAGAAAAATTAAAAATAAGCAACAGTAAAATAAGGCAAAGTAAGGCAGATTATTTATGTTATGCCATGTTAGATATGATTGTTGATCATTATTTTTTAGTAATGGAAAAATTAGGAGAAAGTATTGAAACTCTTGAAGAAAAAATAATAAGAAATAGTAATAAAAGAACTTTAGCAGAAATTAACAGCCTTAGAAAAGAGTTGATTGTTTTAAAAAGAAATGTAGTGCCAGTAAGAGAAATAATGAATGGATTTATTAGAAGCGAAAATGAATTATTACAAGAAAGAACAACCAAATATTTTAAAGATATTTTTGACCATATCAATCAAGCTAATGAACTAGTGGAGAACTACAGAGATATGATGATGAACCTACAGGATTTATATTTAAGTAATGTAAATTTAAGAATGAATGAAGTAATGAAAGTAATGGCAATTGTTACATGTTTACTTGCACCGGCAACTGTTATTGGCGGAATTTTTGGGATGAATTTTGAAGTAATACCTATTGCTCATCAAAAATGGGGTTTTTATTTAACTGTAGGAATTATGCTATTTATACCTGCATTAATGCTTTTTATTTTTAAAAGAAGGGGGTGGTTTTAATTAAGAATTTGTTAGGTATAAAACGAAAAAATTAAAATTGATTTCTTAAAAAATTAGCTAAATAAATACTCTACATCTTCTTTGGTTAATGATTTTACAAAACCTTCATCATCTGTTATAATATCTTTAGCCAAAGCCCTTTTCTTTTCTTGTAAATGAATAATTTTATCTTCAACGGTATCTGTACAAATCATTCTATATGCAAAAATATTTTTCGTTTGTCCTATTCTGTGTGTTCTATCAATAGCTTGCTGTTCTACAGCAGGGTTCCACCAAGGATCAACAATATATACATAATCTGCAGCAGTTAAATTTAAACCAACACCACCAGCTTTTAGTGAAATTAAAAACACTCTACATTCGTCATCGTTTTGAAAACGATTAATTGCCCTTTCTCTTTCTGCAGCACTAGTAGTTCCATCAAAATATTCATAGATAATACCATTGGCTTTCATATTCTCTTTAATAAGAGACAACATACCAATAAACTGAGAAAAAATAAGAGCTTTATGGTTACTTATGTTTTCAGTAATCTCTCTTGCAAGCTCATCTAATTTTACAGATTCATTAGGAAAAACTTCTCCTTGTTTTTCTTTTAATATACTAGGGCTATCACAAATTTGCCTTAACTTCATTAAGCCTTGCAAAATAGTGAGCTGACTTTTTTGTATTCCTTTTTCTTGAACAACCCCTAAAATTTTATCTCTAAAATCATTTCGGTAAGCATCATAAATTTTTCTTTGCTCTTTACCCATTTCACAATACAAAATCATTTCTTGTTTTTCGGGTAAATCTTTTGCTACTTGTTCTTTTGTTCGTCTTAAAATAAAAGGGTATAATAATTTTCTTAAATGCTCTTTTTGCTCTTTTTCTCCTAATTTATCAATAGGCACTGCAAATTCATTTTTAAAAAATTCCTGGCTTCCTAACATGCCTGGGTTTAAAAAATTCATTTGTGCAAAAATATCAAATGTGTTGTTTTGCAAAGGGGTACCCGTTAGGCATAACTTATTTTTTGCTTTTAAAACACATGCTGCTTTGGTTACTTTACTAGCAGGATTTTTAATTGCTTGGCTTTCATCTAATATTACATAGTCAAATTCAACTTCTGCAAAATATTTTATATCACTTCTTAAAGTACCATAAGTGGTAATAATAACATCTATAGCAACATTAGATAAATTAGATTTTAATCTGGCTCCGCCATGATGAATAAAATAAGTAAGTGCAGGTGTAAATTTTTTTATTTCGTTTTGCCAGTTAAACATTAGTGTAGTAGGGCAAACAACCAATGCTTTTATAGATTTATTTACTTCTTTTAAATGTTGTAAAAAACTTAGAGCTTGAATGGTTTTACCCAAGCCCATATCATCAGCTAAAATTCCACCCCATTTTACTTCGCTTAAATAATTTAACCACTGAAAACCACTTTCTTGATATGGCCTTAATATTGATTTTAGATGAGTAGGAGCTTTAATTTTTTTTATTTCGTGGTTATATCTAAGTGTATCGTATTTTTCTTCTAACTGTATAAATAATTCTTCTTCGTCTCGTTGATTGTATAAATCTTCCACAACGCTAAATTGGTATTTACTCAATTTCATGTTGTTGGTTTTACCTTCGCCAACTTTAAATAGTAAAGAGTATTTTCTTATCCATTCTTCTGGTAAAATACCTAAAGTGCCATCATTAAGTGGTACAAATTGTTGCTTATTGGCCAATGCTTTTTTAACATCATCAACAGTTACTTTTTGTTCACCAAATTGTATTTCAATTTTTGCATCAAACCAATCTGTATTGCTGCTTATATAAATTTTGGTAGATGGCTTTGCAGTATTAAACCTAAAATTTTTAAGCAACTCAAACCCAAATACCTGCACATTTAAATCCTTCATTGCATCTATAAACAAAAAGAACCAATTATTTTTTAAAACATCTGCACCACGCAATGCAAGGGTAAAACTATCAATAGGTTTTATAAAATGAGAGTGAAGATTTTCTATGTTTTGTAAAAAGGTTTTTTCTGCCTCAATATTTCTGTAAACTATTAAAAGTTTGCCAGCCATTGGTAAAATAATTGTTTCTTTATCGGTATTACTTACATCATAACCTTTGTAAGTAAAAACTGGTTCAAATACCAAATATTCACCTTTTTCTTTTAAGAAAAGTTTTAGTTGTGGCTTTTCGTCTTTTACCTCTGTTTTATGTAAGTTGCCAAAATTTACCTGATATAATTTTGTAAGAGGTAATATTAATTGTTGTAAATTTTTGCTCCATTCATCTGCATCAATATAAATTTTACCAGTGGGTAAAAATCTTTCTATAATCTCAATATCTTCTGCTTTTTGCCATGCATAAAATTGATGATGATATTGAAAGAACAAAGGAGAGGAAGTTTCATTTTCGCTAATGCAAACATCGGCAATTGGTAATTTGGCTCTACAGGCAATTTCGTAACTGTTGTTTACAAAATTTACATTAAAAATAGGTGCTATTGAGTTGTTACTACATTCTGCATGTTCTAATTCGGCAGTTATAAATTTTTTTCCATCGGGTAAATAAAAACTAAAATTACTGCCGGCTATATCAGTAAATAAATTTTTTAACTTTGGTTGAAAAAATTCATTAATTAATACTTTTGTTTCTACTGTAAAACTGTTGCTGTTGGGCTGTATAATATTATCCCAAATACCAGCAAATGGAGAGTTGCGAGATAAGTATTTATTTAACTCAATAGTTGATAATTTTCTAATTTGCTGAAAAAGCATTTTATCTTCTTCGTTAAATAAAGTGGTATCCACAAATTTATTCAAGTCTAATTTTTCTACTTTCCCTACATAACTACTATAATCTTCTGCAGCTTCGCCTTGAATGGCATCTATTTGAAAAAATGGGTATTGTGAATTATTATTGGATATTACTATACCTAATTTTATGGTAGAATTTTGTTCTATATTTTTTTTCAGGGTTTCTTCAGTTTCTATGGGTTCGTTTTTAGTTTCGCCATAAGTTTCTTTCCAAGATGGCTTAGGTTTTATTTCTGCATTTAAAGGTGCATCAATTCTTTTAATATTTTGGTCTAATACTCTTAAGAAAGGCTTTCCATCTTTATAAGTAAATTCAAACTTGTTTGTTAAATCATCTGATAAAGTGTAACCATAAATACCAAGAAGTTTATTTTTTACTGCATCCCAGTTTCTAATACTATCAAAATAATTACTACCATATCTGTTTAATAACTGTAATAAAACAATTATTTTTTGTGTACATAATGGGTAGTTGGTTTCACTTGTATCTGTACAACTTGTATCAAAATTTCTTTCTTCGTTTTTTCTTATTATTACCTTCCATGTTTTGTTATTCCATTCTACTTCTGCTAAAACACATTCGTCTTTTGCCTCTATAATATTTGCTTTTTTACTTCTTAAAAATTCTTCTGCATCGGCAAATGCTTTTGATGAAGACAGCATTTTGATAAACTTCAAATCAAGCTGCTTCATTTTTAAAATTGTATGTTGTTGGTTATAAGCTCTGCTTGTAGAGCCTAGCAAGTTCTTATCTAATAATTCTTGTAAATAAAATAATGTACCTGCTTTGTGTCTGCATATTTCAGATAAATTATAAGGGCAAGTACATCTTGTACCAATATTTTTTTCATCTTTAAAATTGGTAATATATACTTTATAAAAAGTATGATAGGTATCGTCTTTTATTCTAAAAGTTAAATTTCCTAAAAACTCATTGTTTTCTATAAGTTCTACATTGCCAGATTGATGAATTTTTTTACCTCTTCTTACAACTTCCTCTGAGCCATTATTGTAAATGTGATTAATTAAATAGGGTAGAGCCATTGATGAAAAATGTGGATTAATAGAAAAGGTTAAGTAGCAAAAATAAAAGAATGTTACCCTTATTTTACTCTATACTTAATAGTTTGTGGAAGAAATATTTTATTCAGTTATTATTATGGATTATTTGCTAAAAAGATGTAACTTGTGCCGTTTTTTTTATCCATAAATTTTGATATATACTTTTTCCCATCACTCAATTTTAAAGATGAATTATTTTACACATTTAAAAAAAGATAAAACTCTAGCTATTTGTTTACTGAATGAAATGCCAACATTATCTTTTCAAAAAAATATACCATTAAGGCTTATTGCTGCTATAATGAGCCAGCAGCTAAGTACTAAGGTTGCCAAAATAATTTATCAAAGATTTTTAGATTTATATAATGGTAAAGTACCAAGCCCTCAAATGGTTTTAGACACTCCTTTTGCCACTTTAAGAAATATTGGATTAAGCAATGCTAAAGTAAATTATGTACACAATGTTGCTACTTTTTGTATTGAAAATAAGATTACAGATAAGAAATTGCAGAAACTGAGCAACGAGGAAATTATTGAATTACTTATTAAAATAAAAGGTGTTGGTAAATGGACAGTAGAAATGTTGTTAATGTTTAGCTTAGGCAGAGAAGATGTTTTCTCTGCAGATGACTTGGGCATTCAACAGGCTATGATTAAGTTGTATAAATTAGATACAACAAATAAAAAACTATTACTTGCTAATATGCAAAAAATTGCTGAAAAATGGAAGCCTTATAGAACTTATGCTTGTTTGCATTTGTGGAGATGGAAAGACACAGTTAAAGCTTAACTTTTTTTCGCATTCTCATATTTAAAAGTTCTACAGCAAAGGAGAAAGCCATAGCAAAATAAATATAATTTTTTAAATGTAAATCGTGTGCTGCTACTGGGTTCCAACCTTCTATAATCAAAGATAAACCAATCATTACCAAAAAAGATAGGGCAAGCATTTTTATGGTTGGATGTTGTTGAATAAAATTTGCAATATTGGTACTAAATATAAACATTATAACCATTGCAATTACAACAGCAGCAATCATTATTTCAATATGTTTTGCAGTACCGCCTGCAGTAATAATACTATCAAAACTAAAAACAATATCAATAATCATTATTTGAAAAATTGCGTTAGTAAAAGATAGTGGTTTATTATTTTGCTTCGTTGCATCTTCTTCACCCTCTACTTTATGATGAATTTCTTTAACCGATTTGTACATTAAAAATAAACCACCCGCAAGCATCACTAAACTAGCTAAATCAAAAGGTTTTTCATATATGGTAAAAATAGCTTTGCCTTTTTGGTCTAACAGCCATTGCAAAGCCAAAAGTAAAGAGCATCTAAAAATTATACCTGCAATAATCCACATTATTCTTGCTTTTTTTTGTAAGTTTTTTGAGATACGGTTTAAAATTATACTTACAAAAATTACGTTATCAATACCTAAAACAATTTCTAATACCACTAGTATTAAAAAACTAATTAAACTTTCAGTAGTCAATAAATGCTCCATTAATAAATTTTATATTTGCAGCAAATAAATAAAAAAAACCTTACAATTTGTAAGGTTTTTTTACTTCTAAATCTAACACCTCAGTCTCTGTTTCTTAAATTTTTTTGCTTTTCTTTTTGTTCAGTTGTTAAAGTATTACCTATTGCTTCTTTTCTTTCTTTAGCAATAGCTAATAATGCTTGCTTTTTTTGCTCTTGAGATAAATTTTTGTCATTCCTAACAGCTTGTGCTTTTTTGGCATAAGTTTCATTAATGGTTTTTATTTTTGTAACCTGATCGTCGGATAAGTTTAAATTTTCTTTCATTTTTTCTAGTACCATTTCCTCTCTTTTTTGCATTTTGTCTTCCTTGTCTTGTTTTCTTGATTCTACTTTTTCTTTTTGTTCAGGAGTTAAAATAGCTTCTAATTTTTCTCTTCTTTCTTTTTGCAAAGCAGCCATTTGCTTATTATACTCACCCATGGTTATTTTATCATTGCTTTTTAGTGCTTTAACTTTTGCATTATACTCCTCATTAATTTTTTTAGCTTCGGCCTTTTGTTCCTCTGTTAAGTTTAAATCTTTACCAAAGCCAGCTTTTTTATCACCAGCCATTTTTTCTCTTTTCTCCAATTTTCCTCTTCTTTTACCACCTGTTTCTTGTGCTTGTGTTACTGTAAAACTTAGCAATAAACTTGCACTCATAAATAAAATTGTAATTCGTTTCATTGTTTATTTTTTTATTGTTTTTAAATGGTTTGTATAATCATAGACAAGCAATTGGTTTAAAGGTTTAAAAGCAAATTTCATATTTAGTTAAAATTTTGTTTAAGAAAGCTTTGCTTTTTTAAACAAGTAAGTTTTTTTTAGGAACCTTCTCTATTAATTTTGCCAAAAATTTCTAAGCTTGAGAATTGCTATATACATTTTTGTGCTTTTACTTAATTGCAATTTTCTATTTGCACAAGTAGATACTAGTAAAATAGATACTCTTAAAACCCAAATAAAAGATACCACTAAAAAAAAGAGTAAACCCTTAGTTAAGCCTAAAACAATTTCAGATTCTATCTTACATATTACAGATACTATTATTTCTACTCAAGATTCTGTTAAAAGCAATTCACCAGATTCTGCTATAATTAAAATAGCAGAGCCAAAAAAATTACTCATAGACACTTCAACATTCGAATCACTTTTTAGTTCTAAGTACTACCCTGTAAATGGTAGCAGAATATTTATGATTGATGTAAAAAGAAAAGCAGAAAATAACCACTTTTTATTTTATTTACTAATTGGTACTTTACTTTTTGCTTCCTTAATTAAAGCAATATTCTCGAAATATTTTTCAGATATATTTAAAATCTTTTTTCAATCATCTTTTAGGCAAAAACAAACTAGAGAGCAATTACTGCAAGATAGTTTACCATCTCTATTAATGAATATTCTATTTTTTATAAGCAGTAGTATTTTTATAACTTTAATTGCAAAGCAATACCATTTACTGATAGAAAATTTTTGGTTAACATTATTATATAGCACCATTTTAATTACATCCGTTTACTTTTTTAAATACATTTTTTTAAGTTTTATTGGATGGGTATTTAACATTGCCAAAACCATTAATGCCTATGTATTTACCGTTTTTATAATTAATAAATTATTAGGCGTAATTCTAATTCCAGTTATTTTAATAATGGCTTTCTCTTTGCACAATATTGCTTACGTAAGCCTTATCATTGCTTTAATATTAATAGCTATACTTTTCATCTATAGGTATTGGTTAGGAATAAAATCTGTACGAAATAGTTTTAAAGTAAGTGCCTTACATTTTTTTCTTTACCTTTGTGCCGTTGAAGTATTGCCTATGGTGTTATTGTATAAGGCTGTCTTTAATGTATTTAAGAGTAATTTATAGCATAAATTTTGTAGAAAAGCATGGCTAAAATAGGAGCAAAAAGTACAGTACCAACAAAAGCAGTAAAGAGAATTTTAATTTCTCAGCCTCGTCCCGAAAGTGAAAAATCTCCTTATTTTGATTTGGAGAGAAAATACGATGTGCAATTATTTTTTACTCCATTTATTAAATTAGATGCAATTACTGCTAAAGAATTTCGTAAACAAAAAATAGATATTGCTTCGTATTCTGCTGTAGTTTTTACCAGTAGAAATGCCATTGACTTCTTTTTTAAAATGTGCGAAGAAATGAAAGTACCAGTTAGTCAAGATACTAAATATTTCTGTATTACTGAGGCTGTAGCTTTATATCTTCAAAAGTTTACCTTATATAGAAAAAGAAAAGTTTTTTATGGTGCAGACGGATCCAATAAAAGTTTATTTGATGTGATAAACAAACATAAAGAAAATGAAAGATTTATGTATGTGTGTAGCGAAAATCAACAAGATAATGAGATTGTAAACTGGTTTAAAAACCATCATTGTGATTTTACTTTAGCCTTTATGTATAGAACCATTAGCAACGATATTAAAGAGTTTTTTAAAAAAACAAGTTATGATGTAATTTGCTTTTTTACACCAAGTGGTATAAAAAGTTTATTTGACAATATACCTGAGTTTAAACAAAAAAATACTGAAATTGGGGTTTTTGGAAATAACACTTTATTAGCTGCCGAAAATGCCGGTCTTAAAACTTTAATTAAAGCACCAATACCACAAGTGCCTAGTATGATTACTGCATTAGATAAATATTTAGCTGAAAAAAATAAAAATTAATACACTTTACTACTTAAGGTATTTTTTGTAGAAACACTAATCATTGCTTTTATTCTTTTAGCAAACAGGTAACTTTATTTCCTTAAAGTATATTATTATGTACACTAATAAATTAATTAGTGAAACCTCCGTTTATCTTCTACAACATGCCCACAACCCTGTTAACTGGTTTACTTGGGGCGAAGAGGCTTTTAAATTGGCAAAAGAAGAAAATAAGCCCATATTACTTAGCATTGGTTATGCAGCTTGTCATTGGTGCCATGTAATGGAGAAAGAAAGCTTTGAAGATGTAGAAACTGCAAGTTTAATGAACAAATATTTTATAAACATTAAAATAGATAGAGAAGAAAGACCAGATATTGATGCAATTTATATGGATGCAGTGCAAGCAATTACAGGAAGCGGAGGTTGGCCACTTCATGTATTTTTAACGCCAGATAAGAAGCCATTTTATGGAGGTACTTATTTCCCTCCTGAAAGAAAGTATAATAGATTAAGCTGGAAAGAAGTACTTACTAATATTGCAGATGCTTATACTAATAAGTATAATGAAATAGAGGAACAAGCAAATAAACTTACACAGCACTTACAACAATCTAATTTTCTCAATTTTCAGAATCTAAATTTAGAAGAAGAGCAAATTTTTAATGAAGAAACAGACTTTGAAATAGCCTCAACCATTTTAAAATCTGCCGATATGGTTGATGGTGGTTTTGGAAATGCTCCTAAATTTCTTCAAACTTATTCTATACAATATTTGTTAAGGCACTATCATTTTACAAAAAACATTGATGCCTTAAACCATGCTGTTTTAAGCCTAAATAAAATGATATCGGGAGGTATTTATGATCAATTGAGTGGAGGCTTTTCAAGATACAGTACAGATGCACAGTGGCATGCACCTCATTTCGAAAAAATGTTATACGATAATGCTCTAATGGTAAATCTATTATCCGAAGCATTTCAATTAACAAATAATAAAGATTATAAAAGAATTATAGAGGAAACCTTAGAGTTTGTATTATCCGAAATGACAGCCAAAAATGAAGGGTTTTATAGTGCTTTTGATGCTGATAGTGAAGGAGAAGAAGGTAAGTTTTATACTTGGACTAAAACCGAAATTGAAAATGCTTTAAAAGAAAAAGCCAAGCTTTTTTGTTCCTATTATAATATAACAGAGAAAGGTAACTGGGATAACACTAATATTTTATTTGCAAAACACTCTATTGGAGAATTTGCTCAAAAACAAAATATTACTGAAAATGAACTAAGTATTTTTTTAATAGAATGTAAAAAAACATTATTTGAAATAAGAATAAATAGAATAAAACCAAATTTAGACGATAAGGTTTTACTGGGTTGGAATGCATTAATGATAACTGCATTTTGTAAAGCATTTGCAGCAACAGGCAACCTTAAATACAAGCAAACAGCCATAGAACAAATATATTTTATTGAAAATAATTTAAAAGTTAACAGTCAATGGAAACATACTTATAAAAATGGCAAATCAAAAATTGATGCTTTTTTAGATGATTATGCTTATTTAATTGAAGCTTATATTTATTTACAAGAAATATCGGCTGATAGTAAATATTTAATAATTGCCAAACAGTTAACCCAACATGTTTTAAAAAATTATAGTAGCAATTCAATATTTTTTAATTATACCAACCAAAATCAGCCAGATATTTTAGTGCATAAGCAAGATGTGTACGATGGTGCATTACCAAGTGCAAATGCAATAATGGCAAAAAACTTAGATTATTTAGGAATTGTTTTTTCAATACCGGAATGGCAAAACATAGCCAATAAAATGCTTCAAAATATGGTTCCATCCATTATAAACCACCCAAATTCATTTGCAGTTTGGGCATCTTTAGTACAACAAAAAATTTATGGCACAAACGAAATAGCACTTTGTGGTAAAAGCATTTTAACCGAATTACCCAAATTACTTCAAAAATATATTCCAAATAAAGTTTTACAGACCTCTATTGTGGAAAAAAAAGATTTTCCATTATTAAAAAATAGGTTTTTAATAGAAAAAAATACCTTTTATTTGTGCCGAAATAACAGTTGTTACAAACCATTTGATACTATTGAAGCACTTTTAGCAATTGTATAACAATGTGTTGGCTTAATTTAGACCTTGAAATTCATAAAAACTATCTATAGGTTAAAATTCTACCAAAATACATTTATATAATACAATAAGTTTTAAAATCAATCGTTATTAAATGCCCTTAATAGGGTTGTTTTATGAAAAAAAATTTGCGACAAAAAAAATATCTATATATTTGTACACTGTACTACCCTTCAATTATTTTGTAGAATGAGAAATAGTTTAAGTGCTCTCCTGTTACCTGCTTTACTGATAAGTTTAGTAGCCTGTAACAAAAAAGGTAAGGTGAAAGGAACACCTGATAATGGTCAGTTAGTTGGCGTTGCACCAAGTGCAAAGCCCAATACTGGAAGGCTTGCTGGTTTGGTTTACATACCACCAGGAACTTTTCATATGGGGCCAAGCGATGAAGATATCAACTTCAACTATACTGCACGTAATAAGCAAGTATCTATCAATGGTTTTTGGATGGATAATACTGAAATTACTAATAACGAATATCGTCAGTTTGTTTATTGGACAAGAGACTCCATTGCATTAAAAGAGTTAGGCTACGTTAAAAACACCAATGGTGGTGGTGGAGGAGACTCTTCTATTGCTGTTGATTGGAGCAAGAAAAAGGATATTAAATATGATCAAAGCACTCTTGAAAAATTAGGAAATAAACTAATGATAGATGCTCCTGAAAGATTATATGGAAAAATTGAAGTAGATCCTAAAAAAATAGTTTACCATATTGAATATTTTGATTTAACAGAGGCTGCTAGAATTGAAAATAAAGACATTCCTAGAACTAATTTTATAAAAAGATTTGACCAACAAATTTATCCAGATACATTGGTTTGGTTAAGAGATTTCTCTTATGCCTATAATGAACCAATGACTAAAAGATATTTCAGTCACCCATCATTTGGTAATTATCCTGTAGTAGGTGTTAACTGGAAACAAGCAGTAGCTTTCTCTCATTGGAGAACACATTACCTGAATAGCTATTTAGGTAAAAAGAAAAAGGCAACTGAAAGTGATTTTAGATTACCAAGTGAAGCTGAGTGGGAGTATGCTGCTCGTGGAGGCAGAACAAACTCTATGTATCCTTGGGGTAACTACTATTTAAGAAATAAAAAAGGATGTTTATTAGCTAACTTTAAACCAGGTCGTGGTAATTACCCAGAAGATGGAGGGTTTTACACAGTACGAGCTGATGCATATTGGCCAAATGATTTTGGATTATATAATATGTCTGGTAATGTTGCAGAATGGACAGGTTCATACTATTATGAAGGTGCATACAACCTAATTCATGACATGAACCCAGATATTCGTTACGATGCAAAAGATAGCGACCCTCCAAGAATGAAAAGAAAAGTTGTTAGAGGGGGCAGTTGGAAAGATGTAGGTTATTACTTACAAACCGGAACAAGATCATATGAATATCAAGATACAGCAAAATCATATATAGGATTCCGTTGTGTAATTGACCTAGCACCAAGATCAGGTAAAAGAAAATAAATTAATAATAAGAATTAATTAATAAAGAAGTTGTACAACCTTATGTACAATAAAAAAAAGTCTATTTATTCAGTAAATATAAAACCACAAAAATTTAAAAATCTAAAACATGGCAGCAAAAATTCCTCCTAAAGTTGGTAAAATCGTTGACGTATTAGTATCTATTGCAGCTGCAATAGTATTATTTGGAGCTTTACAAAAATTAATGCATACTAAATTAGCAGACTTATTTCTTCAAATAGGTTTATATTCTGAGGCTGCAATATTTCTTGGTTATGGTATTCTATACATGTACTATCCTGCAATGGACGAACACGAAGTGCATGTGCCAGGTTTGGAGGGTGTAGAAAAAGATAATAATCCATTAAAAGCAATGGAAAAAATGATGAAAGAAGCAGATATTACACCAGCTAATTTAGGTAAATTAAGTGCTGGTTTTGAAAAATTTGGTTCTACAGTTTCACAAATAAGCGATTTAGGAGATGTTGTTAAATCAACTTCTGATTTTTCAAGTAAAACTAAAGAAGCTGCAACTGCATTAGGAAGTGTAGCTGGTGCTGTTAGCCAAGCAACTGTTTCTCTTGGTTCATTTAATGAGGCTTCTGAAAGTACTAAACAATTTCATGGTCAAGTTCAAGTTTTAACTAAAAACTTAGCATCATTAAATACAATTTATGAATTGGAATTACAAGAAAGTAATAACCACTTAAAAGCTTTAAACCAATTCTATGGTAAATTAGCTGAAGCAGGTGCTGCAATGAATGGTACAGCAGAAGATGCGGAAAAAGCTAAACAACAAATTGCTGCATTAGCTGGTAATTTAAGTAAACTTAACCAAGTTTATGGTAATATGCTAACTGCAATGGCTGGTAGATAATTTCTATTGTATTACGATAAATACAAGAAATTAAACGAGATAAACCTAATTTGTAAATTGAATTAAATAAAATAATACAACATGGCACTACCTAAGGAGCCACGGCAGAAGATGATTAACTTAATGTACTTAGTGTTAACTGCACTATTAGCATTAAACGTATCATCTGAAATATTAAACGCTTTTAAAACTGTAAAAAGTAGCTTAGAAAGTTCAAGTGAGTTAGCTAATGGCAAAACTCAGCAAATATTTGAATCTTTTAAAGATAAAATGGAAGACCCAACTACCAAAGAGCAAGCTACTATTTGGTACGAAAAAGCCAATCAAGTACATACTTTAAGCAATAACGTATTTAAGTATGTAGAAGATTTAAAATTAGAATTAATGAAAGAAGCTGGTTTTGATCCAAACAACAAAAAAGATGGCAAAACAGACTCTTCATTTAAAGAAGATAACTTAGAAGCAGCAACAAGATTATTAGTTGAAACTGCTCCACAAGGAAAAGGAAAAGGAAAAGAGTTATTCAAGAAATTACAGGATTTCAAATCTGCATTATTTGGTTTAGATAGTGCTGTAGTAGAAGAGTTAGGCAAAAGCTTACCAATTGATTTATCTATGCCTAAAACAAAAACTTTAGGTAATAACACTTGGGAGGCTGCTTATTTTAGAATGACTCCAACAATTGCTGCTCTAACAATATTAAGTAAATTCCAAAACGATATTAGAAATACAGAAGCACAAGTGGTTGAATTATTCCACAAAAAAGTGGGCGAAGTAAAAATTAAATACGACCAATTTAAAGCTATTGCCAATGCTTCTGCATCTTATGTAATGCCTAGCGAAGAAATAATAATTAATGCTGGTGTTGGTGCATTTAGTAGTGCTGCTAAACCTAGTGTAACTATTGATGGTGCTGGTGCTCAAGCTTTGCCTGATGGTAGCTACGAGTATAAATTTAATGCCCCTACTGCTGCAGGTGAATATACTAAGAAAGTAAGAATAAGTTTTGTAAAGCCTGATGGAACAACAGCTACTGTTGACAAAGATATTAAATATACTGTTGGTCAGTTAGCTGGTTTAACAGTATCCACAGATGCTACAAGAGTATTTTACTCTGGTGGTATTGAAAACCCACTTAGTGTTACTGGTCAAGGTGGCTCTGAAAAAATACAGTTGAGTGTATCAGGTACAGGTGTAACTGTTGAATCAAGAGGAAAAGGACAATATATAGTTAAATGTACACAACCTGGTGCTGCTATTTTAAAAGCAAGTGATGGTAAATCTACACAAGAGTTTAAAATTCCAATTAAACGTGTACCAGACCCTGTAATTATGGTAAATGGTAATCGTGGTGGTAGTATGGAAGCTGGTAAGTTTAAAGCTGCTGGTGGTGTATCTGCCAAATTATTAGATTTTATATTTGAAGGATATACCTTTAAAGTATCTTCTTTTGCATTATTCTTTACCGGAACTGGTTTTGAAGAAAAAAATGAGGTTGTAGAAGTACAAGGTAATGCATTTAATGCAGAAGCAAGAAGATTTATGAATAGATGTGCAGCAGGTTCTACAGTTGTTATTGGTGCTGTTCGTGTGGCTGATCAAATTGGTAATGTAAGAGAGGTTGAAGGTACTATCTCCTTTACATTAGAGTAATTGTAAATTATAAATTAATTCTTTATTATGAAAAAACTGTTTTTGGGTATAGTTGTTATTTCTTCTGTAATAGGTTTTAAAAACGATGCATTTGCACAGTTTAAAAAAGCCAAAAAAACAGAAGAGAAAACGGATGCTGGTAAGACAGGTACAACAGGTACAACTGGTACTGGTGGAGTTACTTCAACTACATCCACTAGCACCTCAACTGCTAAAAAAGACACTACTATAATTAAACCTGGAAAACGTTTTGATACAACTAGAGATGTTTCTGGTAAAGAATATGGTGGTGTTGTTCCTACAAGCAAAAGAAATGCTTATGGATATACCAAAGAACCGGTAAGCGATAGAAAACCTTTACCATACGATCATATTAGAGAAGATGATGCTACATTTAGTCATTTTGTTTGGAGAGAAATAGATGCAAGAGAGAAAATGAACTTACCATTTATTTATTCTGCTAAAGATGAAACTGGAGACCAAAGATTCTTTTCCATAATATTGAATGCTATTAAAAACGACAGTGTTGTTGCTTTTGATGCAATGGATGATAGGTTTACTACTCCTTTATCCCTCAATCAGGTTATCAGTATGTCATCTGCTCAATCTACTTTGCTAGATACTACTTATGCGGAAAACCCCAATGATGAAAATGTAATGGATACTGTAATTAAGTGGAAAGAAAATTTAAAAGCTCCTAAACCAGACTCTATTTATAAATTTAGGATTAAAGAGCAGTGGATGTTTGACAGAGAAGCTAGTAAATTTTTAGTAAGAATAATTGGTATTGCACCTTTAGCACCAAACCCTTTACCTCCTGGTGTTAAAAAAAGCAGTGCTCCTCCAACTTATTATCCTTTATTTTGGGTTTATTATCCTGATTTAAGACCAACACTATCAAGAACATTTGCTTATAATCCCAAAAATATTGGTGGCCAACTTTCTTGGGAAGAGGTATTTGAAGGAAGATTTTTTAGTAGCTATATAATAAAATCTACCGTTAATAACCCTGGCGACAAAACATTGGCTCAATTAATTGAAGACCCATTGTTTAGATTATTAGAAGGTGAAAATATTAAAGAAAAATTATTTAATTACGAACAAGACTTATGGTCGTACTAATTGAGATATAATTTTAGTAAATCCCACTTAATTATTTAAGTGGGATTTTTTATGCTATAACTTTCAAAATTTCTTCTGCATGTGATTTGCTTTTTGGTTTTGTAATAATTGCCAGGATAATACCCTTTTCATCAATTACAAATGTGGTTCTTCTAATTCCCATATATTTTATACCAAATAATTTTTTTTCAGCCCAAACGCCATATTTTTCAATAATAATTTTTGCTGTATCTGCTATTAATGAAAATGGTAATTTATTTTTATTTGCAAATTTTTGATGACTTTTAATATCATCTGCACTAACACCAATAATTTCTATACCTTGCTGCTTTAATAATGCAAAATTATCTCTTAGGTTACAAGCTTGCACTGTACAGGTAGGTGTACTATCCTTAGGATAAAAATAAAGTACTACTTTTTTCCCTTTAAAATCTGCCAGAGAAACTTTATTGCTATTCTGATCTTTACCTGTAAAAGCAGGAGCTTTTTTGCCTATTGTAAGTATTGTCATTTAAATAAAAATTAATTGATTGTTGAAAGAATAAAAATAAATCATTTAGATGGTTGTTAGAATAAAAATAGTTTAAGTAAAAAAGCAATTAAAAAGCCTATTGCCGTACATTTGCACAATTTGTTTTTTCTGTTTCCACTAATGTACAGAGGATATTATTTAGACTATTGGAGAAACCTGTTGAGTTTTTGTAAAATAGTTGAGTAGATGCCACCTATTGTTGGCATGACAAGTACAGAAAAGAACAAGGTGTACAAGAGTGCGACGCAACAAAAGCCAAATAGCAATATAAAAGCTAAGTAAATAAAAATAAAATTATGCCTAAAGATAATTCCATAAAATCTGTTTTAATTGTTGGCAGTGGTCCAATAATTATTGGTCAGGCTTGCGAGTTTGATTATAGTGGAACTCAAGCTGCAAGAAGTTTAAGAGAAGAGGGGATTAAAGTTATTTTAATTAATAGTAACCCTGCTACCATAATGACTGACCCTATGATGGCAGATAAAGTTTATTTGCTACCATTAACAGTAGAAAGTATTGAACAAATTTTAGAAGAAAACCAAATAGATGCAGTGTTACCAACAATGGGTGGGCAAACTGCCTTAAACCTTTGTAAAGAAGTGGATGAATTAGGAATTTGGAATAAATTTAATTGTAAGCTTATTGGTGTAGATGTAGAAGCAATTAATACTGCAGAAGATAGAGATTTGTTTAGACAATTAATGCTTAAAATAGGAATTAGTGTAGCACCAAGCCATGTGGCAAATAGTTTTTTAGAAGGAAAAGAGCATGCACAAAAAATTGGCTTTCCGTTAGTAATACGTTCATCATTTACTTTAGGAGGTAGTGGAGGAGGATTTGTGCATAATAAAGAAGAACTAGATGATGCTTTGAAAAATGGATTAGAAGCAAGCCCTATTCATGAAATTTTAGTAGAGAAGGCTGTTTTAGGCTGGAAAGAATATGAATTAGAATTACTAAGAGATAAAAATGATAATGTTGTTATTATTTGTACAGTAGAAAATTTTGACCCAATGGGTGTTCATACAGGCGATAGTATAACTGTTGCACCTGCCATGACATTAAGTGATACAGCATTTCAAAATATGCGAAATCAAGCAATATTAATGATGCGAAGCTTGGGTAATTTTGCTGGGGGTTGTAATGTGCAATTTGCATTAAATCCAGAAACTGAAGAGTTAATAGCAGTAGAAATTAATCCACGTGTAAGCCGTAGTAGTGCTTTGGCAAGTAAAGCAACCGGTTATCCTATTGCAAAAATTGCAGCTAAATTAGCCATAGGATATACTTTAGACGAATTAAAAAATCAAATTACGCAAACAACAAGTGCCTATTTTGAACCAGCTTTAGATTATGTAATTGTAAAAATTCCGCGTTGGAATTTTGATAAATTTAAAGGAGCCAACGATACTTTAGGCTTACAAATGAAAAGTGTTGGCGAGGTAATGGCAATTGGCAGAAGTTTTACAGAAGCCATTCAAAAGGCCTGTCAGAGTTTAGAGAATAATGCAGTTGGTTTGGGTTATTATGGCAAGAGTATGATGAAAAGTGATGAGATTGTGGAGTATATAAAAACTCCCAAATGGGATAGAATATTTAGAATTAAAGATGCTTTAATGCAAGGTGTAACTGTTAAAACAATTGCTCAGGCAACAGGTATTGATAAGTGGTTTTTATTTCAAATTCAAAAAATTTGTACCATAGAGAAGGAACTGGATAAATATACTTTAGAGGATATACCAACAAATTTATTAAAAGAGGCTAAAACCAATGGATTTAGTGATGAGCAAATAGCCAAAATTTTAAGTGGTAATGTTACCGAAGAAGAAGTATATGAAAAAAGAAAAGCATTAGGCATTACAAGAGTGTATAAAATGGTAGATACTTGTGCAGCAGAGTTTGAAGCTAAAACGCCTTATTTTTATAGCACTTTTGAAGGTTAATAATTTTATTTTAACCTTTTAATAGCTACTTCAGCTTCCTGTAAATTTTTGTCTAATATTAAGGCTTTTTCGTAATTACTTATTGCATTTTGTTTATCGTTTAATGCTTCGTAACATTTAGCTTGCCAGTAATATGAGTCGGCATAAGTTGCATTAACTTGAGCAGAAAGTTTAAAAATTTCTAATGCCTTTTTATAATCTTTATTATCGTAATAAATAAAGCCTTTTTCTAAATAAGCAACAATATAAGAATAGCTATTATTAATACAAAGGTCAAAAAGTTCCATTGCTTTAGTAAAATTTCCTGTTCTTGCATAATACACACCTGCAATAAACATACAATCGGCAGAATATTTTTTATCGGTATAAGTTGTTTCTATTTCAACACATAAAATTAGTGCAGTATCGTTTCTGTACTCTGCATAAAGATTTGCAAGGGTTAAAATATTATCGGGAGATGGATAAATTCTAATTGCTCTTTTATAATTAATAATTGCGGCAACAGTATCTTTAGATTTTTCATAAAGTTGTGCTTTATAATACCAATTCTCTGCATTAAAACTATCTTTTTTTATTAAAACATCTAATTCAAATAACGCTTCTTTATATAGTTTCATACTATCTAAAACATCAATTAACTGCATTCTCAATTCAACACTATCTGGGTAACTTGTAATTTGGTTTTTTAAATATTCTACAGGTGAATTGTTTTTGTGATGTACATTATTATTGTTTGCATTACATGCATAAAGAAAAATGAAAGAAAATAATACAACTAATTTCATTGCACAAAAATAAAAATCCTTAGTAATAATTTTACATTTATCTGACATTTATCCAAAGCCTTTTAATAGTTTTCACATTTACTTTGCAGCATGAAAAAAATTATACTTTTATTAGCTGTTGTAAGTAGTTATGCAAGCTATGCACAACATAGCCATCAATCTCAACCTGTTGTTGACTCTATGCACTATGCAAATGAAAAACATTTCAAAAATATTCAGCAACTAACTTTTGGTGGCGATAATGCCGAAGCTTATTTTAGTTTTGATGGAAAATATTTAATTTTTCAAAAAACAAACCCTAAAGAAGGCATTGACTGTGATCAAATTTTTATAGGAAAATTACCAAAAAAAGGCGAACCATTTAACTATAAAATGGTAAGTACTGGCAGGGGTAGAACAACTTGTGCTGCATTTTTAAAAGATGGTAAGCATTTTATTTATGCCTCTACACATTTAGGTGGAAATGAATGCCCACCTGTACCAGATAGAAAAAAATATGGCAATAGATATATATGGCCTTTATACAGCAGCTTTGATATATTTATGGCTGATACAAGTGGCAAAATAGTTAAACAATTAACAAACCAACCTGGATACGATGCAGAAGGAACTATTTCGCCAGATGGTAAAACAATGGTTTTTACAAGCACAAGAGATGGAGATTTAGAATTGTACTTAATGGATTTAAAAACGCTTAAAGTAAAACGAATAACCAATACATTAGGGTATGATGGTGGAGCATGGTTTAGCCCAGATGGCAAAAAAATAATTTGGCGTGCTAGTCGCCCTAAAACAGATGCAGAAGTGAAAGAATATAAAGAGCTATTAGCCGATAATTTGGTAGCACCTAATAATATGGAAATTTGGGTTGCCAATGCCGATGGCAGTAACGCTAAACAAATAACCAATTTTGGCCAAGCTAACTGGGCACCTTATTTTATGCCAGATAGCAAAAGAATTATTTTTGCTAGTAACCATGAATATAAAAGAGGCTTTCCGTTTAATATTTATACCATTAATGGAGATGGTAGCAAGTTAACAAAAGTTAGTAGAGATAAGGGTTTTGATGCATTTCCTATGTTTAGTTATGATGGTAAAAAAATAGTTTTTTGTAGTAACAGAAACAATGGTGGTACAAGAGATACTAATATTTTTATAGCAGATTGGGAAGAATAAACTAATATATCTATATACAAAACAAATACCCTTAGTTTTGTAAAAATCTACCAATTATGTACAACGGATTATTACACTTACACAATTTTTTACGTTGGGTAATAATAATATTATTAGTAATTAATATTATTAAAGCCTTTAGCGGAAATAAAAATATTAAACTTAGCTTATGGCTGTTAATAAGTAGCCATATTACACTATTAATCGGCCTGTATCAATACTTTTTTGGGGCAATGGGTTTTAAACTTTTTGGAACTTATGGTGCCGAAGTAATGAAAAATAGTGCCTTACGCTTTTGGGCTGTAGAGCATATTATGGGTATGGTAATTGCCATTGCTTTAATTACTATTGGGCATATATCGCTTAAAAAACAAGCCACTAAAAAAGCATCAATTCTATTTTTGGTTGCCTTAATAATTATTCTAGCAGTTGTACCTTGGCCTTTTAGAGAGGGTATTGGAAGAGCTTGGTTTCCTGGTATGTAATTAACTTTTAATTTTTTAAAAAGGTTTCGTTTACGAAGCCTTTTTTGTTTTATTTGCAGTATGAATTTTAAAATACTAGCTTTTTGTAGTTTCATAATAATTTTACTAATTGCTTGCAACAGTAATAAACAACAATGTAAAGCAAAGATTATAGAAAGAAAACTAACTACCGACTCTATGTTGTTAATTAGCTATCAATTTCTAATAAATGACCAATATATTTTAGATAGTGTTAAAACAAACAATAAACTAATACAAGCAGATAGTATTATTGTAGAGTTTAATACTAATAGCCCTCTACAACACAAGGCAATTATTCCTTAACCACTATTTTTATAATAATTTGTAAAAAGTACTTTGTATAAAATTGAATACCTTGTTGTAGAGATAAAAGCATGAATATATTTAGTTCCTTCTGTGTATAAATTAATCAAATTATATTTAAACAATTTAAGGGGAAAAAAGTGGGGAAAATTACTACACTAAAGCATTGATAAATTTCGGTTCTTTGTAGAGTAACTTATTATTATAAATTTGTAATTTTTGAAAGTTTTTAAAATAGAAGATAACGAGAATTATGGCTAGAATTATTGGTGTAGCTAATCAAAAAGGTGGCGTTGGTAAAACAACCACTGCAATTAATTTAGCAGCAAGTTTTGCTGTGCTAGAATTTAAAACTTTGTTGGTTGATGCTGATCCACAAGCTAATAGTACAACAGGGGTTGGTTTCGACCTTCATAATATTACCACTAGTTTGTACGATTGTATGGTAAATAATGCCAAAGCAAATGAAGTTATTTTAAAAAGTGATATTCCTAATTTAGACTTATTACCCTCTCATATAGATTTAGTTGGTGCAGAAATTGAAATGATTAATTACCCCAACAGAGAAAATGTAATGCGTTTGCTATTAGATGAGGTAAAAAGCAAATACGATTTTATTGTAATTGACTGCTCCCCATCATTAGGTTTAATTACAGTAAATTCTTTAGTAGCAGCAGATAGTGTAGTAGTACCTGTACAATGCGAATTTTTTGCTTTAGAAGGTTTAGGAAAACTATTGAATACTATAAAAATTGTACAAAGCAGATTAAATCCTGAATTACAAATTGAAGGAATATTAATGACCATGTATGATGGACGTTTACGTTTAAGTAACCAAGTGGTTAGTGAGGTAAGAAGGCATTTTGATGAAATGGTGTTTAGCACTATTATACACAGAAATACTAGATTAAGTGAAGCCCCAAGTGTTGGTAAACCAGTTATTTTGTATGATGCAGATAGTAAAGGTGCTGTAAACTATTTAAACCTTGCTAAAGAAGTTTTACAAAAAAATGAAATGACCAAAATGACCAACGAAGAAAGAATAATTGAATAAGCATATCTTTCGAACGCTTCAACAAGTTAAATAATTTTATTTGCATTAAATGACAACGCCCAAACAAAATAAAGATGCTATTGGCAAAGGCTTAAGAAGCCTTTTAAATAATATAGATCAAGATTTAAAAAATACTTCAGGCTCATTAAAAAGTACAGTTATTGAGCAAACTACAGGCATTGTACGTGTACCAGTAGCCGATATTTTAGTTAATCCAAAACAACCAAGAAGAGATTTTGATGAAACAGAATTAAGTGAATTAGCTACTTCTATAAAAATTCATGATATTATACAACCATTAACTGTAAGTAAATTAGCCAATGGAAAGTATCAGTTAATAGCAGGCGAAAGAAGATGGAGAGCTTCTAAAATTGCAGCATTAAAAGATGTTCCTGTTTACATTCGTACTGCAAACGATAAAGAATTATTAGAGCTTGCTTTGTTAGAAAACCTGCAGCGTACAGATTTAAATGCAATTGAAATTGGACTAAGCTACAAACGTATGATGGAAGAGTTAAATTATACGCAAGAGCAAGTAGCTGACAGAATGGGTAAAGAAAGAAGCACTGTAACCAACTATATTCGTTTATTAAAACTTCCGCCAGATATACAATTGGCTGTAAGAAATGGCAAATTATCTATGGGGCATGCAAGGGCCTTAATTACCATTGATACAGTTGATAAACAACTTTTTGTTTTCAGCGAAATAAAAAACAAACAATTAAGTGTAAGACAAACAGAAGACTTAGTTAGAAAATTATATAAAGGAATAGATACTGCTAAAACTCCTGCTAAAAATAATTTACCACCAGCCTATAAAAAAATTGAAGATAATTTAGCTTCACATTTTAGCACTAAAGTAAATTTATTGCACAACAAAAAAGGGCATGGCAGTATTACCATAGAGTATTACTCATTACAGGAATTGAATAAAATTTTAGACCAGATGAATATTGTTGTAAGCTAAATTTTTTAATGAAAATTTATAAAGGCATATTGTTGTTGGTGTTTTGTAGTTGTATCTTAATTATTACAACTTCAAATTCAAATGCAGCCAACTTTCAAAGGTTAGATACTAGTAAACCAATTGTAGAAAATATGCCTTCTACAACCAAATCAAAAGCAAAGCATAATCCAAAAGTTGCAACAAGACGTTCAGCTATTTTACCAGGTTGGGGGCAGGCTTATAATAAAGAATACTGGAAAATACCCATTGTGTACGGTGCCCTTTCTATACCAACAATAACGTTTATTTATAACAATAATTGGTATAATCGTACTAAAAGTGCTTACCAACTTTTATACAAATCATCACAACCCAATGCTACACATTTAGATACTCTAAATTTAGCAAAAATTCACCCAAAACTACAAGGGCTAAGCTTAAGCTCTCTTCAAAAATTCAGAAATGCTTTTAGGCAAGATAGAGATTACTCGGTACTTTGGTTTGTTGTTGTTTGGGGCTTGAATGTAGTAGATGCAACTGTTTTCGGACATTTAAAAGAGTTTAATGTTAGCGATAATCTTTCAATGCAAATTAAACCTAGCATTAATCCTATAAATCAGGCAAAAGGGTTAAGTTTGGTTTTTAACATCAATAAACCTATAATTCGTACAGCCAAAGTACGATAAAATTGTAGGATTTTTTTTCATTTTTTAAAACTAAGTGTATGAAAATTGCTTTAATAGGATATGGCAAAATGGGAAAAGCAATAGAGGAAATTGCTGTTGCAAAAGGGCATGAAATTGTATTAAAAATTTCTACCAATAACTTGTCCGATTTTAATGAAAGCAACTTAAAACATGCCGATGTTGCTATTGAGTTTACTAACCCACATAGTGCTGTAAAGAATATAGAACAATGTTTAAATTTTGGTTTGCCAATTGTTTGTGGAAGTACAGGCTGGCTAAATGATTGGCATGGTATTGAAAATTTGTGCAAACAAAAGAATGGCACTTTATTATACGCCAGTAACTTTAGTATAGGTGTAAATTTATTTTTTGAGTTAAATACTTTTTTAGCAAGGTTAATGAGCCAGCAAAAAAATTATGATGTAATGATAGAAGAAATACACCATACACAAAAAAAAGATGCTCCAAGTGGTACAGCAATAACTTTGGCAGAACAAGTTTTACAATACTTAACTCAAAAAAATAAATGGGTAAATTATACCGCAGAACAAACAAATGAGTTACAAATTATTTCAGAAAGAAAAGACCCTGCACCCGGCACACATAAAATAAAATATACCTCTACTATTGATGATATAGAAATTATTCATACAGCCCACAATCGCAAAGGATTTGCAAACGGTGCAGTACTAGCTGCAGAATATATTTTTAACAAAAAAGGAATTTTTACAATGAAACAGGTACTAGGGTTAGAAATTTTTTAAGAAATTTGTTATGCAATTTGTGTCTAATTTTACTCTATAACTAAGAAGATAAATAAATAGAAGAAACTATTATATATTTAACACAAAGGCATGCAAATGAAAAAAGTATTACTGATTATTTTTTTATTAGCTACAGTTTACACTATTAATGCTCAAAAAAATAAGCCTATTATTGATAGCATTGAAAAAGCTTTGCCTACACAAAGTGATAGTGCAAAAGTAAAATCATATAGTGAACTTACTTGGCAATATAGAAGTATAAACAGAGAGAAAGCCATTTATTACGGCAACAAAGGAATTGCTTTAGCCAAAAAAATTAATTATCAAGAGGGGTTAGCACAAGTTTATAACGACTTGGGCATTATTTATTATGATAAAGAACTGTACGACTCATCAATTATTTTATACAACGCAGCCTTGCAAATAAGAACTAAATTAAACGATGATTTAGGTATAGCAAAATTGTTTAATAAAATTGGCATTGTATATCAACGGCAAGGTAAATTTGGAGAAGCACTTTATAACCAACAAAATGCACTAAGCCTTTTTGAAAAAACAAATTTTTTATTAGGAATTTCTTATTCCCTCAATAATATTGGCATTTTACAACAAAATTTAGGAAGGTACAATGAAGCTTTAGACTATCATCATCAATCTATAGTTATTAAACAAAAGCTTAAAGACAAAAATGGGCTACTGCAATCTTATATAAACATTGCCAATATTTATAAAATTACCAACGAAAATACAAAAGCAGAAAATTTTTATAAAAAAGCAATTGAGCTTTCTAAAGAATTAGAGAATAATGAGTATTTAGCAAATAGTTTAAACAACTTAGGCAACTTACAATTCAGCTTAAATAAATTAGAAGAAGGTAAACAAAGTATTTTAGAATCTTATAAAATAAGAACTGAATTAAAAGACTCTAAAGGCAGGGTGAGTTGTTTAACTAATTTAGCCAATATATTAATGAGTTTAAATAAATACGATTCAGCAAAACAAGTATTATCAACGGCAGAAGAAATTGCTCTTAAAGCAGTAAATACTAAACCAGAGTTGATATTGGTTTATCAAACACTATCTAAACTTAATGAAATTACAGGCAATGCAACTGCATCCTTAAATTACTATAAAATGTATGCAGCATATAAAGATTCTATTTATAGTAATGATTTGAGTAATAAATTTAGTGAGCTGGAAACAAAATACAAAACTGCACAAAAAGAAAAACAAATTCAAGACCAGCAAATAACTATCAATAAAAACTTGTACGAGTTATCAAAACAAGAAGTAGAGTTGTATCAAAATAAATTAAATATTGCAGCTTCTAATATTCAGTTGTTCAATCAAAATGAATTAATTCTAACTCAAAGGTTAGATTCAACCAATAAAGAAAAGCAAATAGCCCTTTTAACAAAAGAAAAGAAAATTGATAAGTTACAAATTAAAAATAATGAATTAGAAAGCAACAGAAAGACTACAATACTTATTGTATCTATAATATTAACAATACTAACTGTGCTAATTGCATTCTCAGGTTATAAAAGGTATAAACTTAAAAAAGAGAAACAATTACAACATGAAATATTTTTGCAAAAACAAATTAATACACAAAATATTTTACAGGCCGAAGAGAATGAACGTAAAAGAATAGCAAGCGATTTGCATGATGGTATTGGACAATTAATGAGTGCTGCTAAAATGAACTTAAGTGCTATGGAAACTACTATTCCATTTGTAAGCAATGAGCAGAAAAGTAGCTACCAAAATGCTTTAAACTTGGTAGATGAAAGTTGTAAAGAAATTAGAGCAGTAAGCCATAACATGATGCCCAATGCATTACTAAAAGCAGGTTTAGATAATGCCTTAAAAGCTTTTATTTACCAAATGAGTAATAGTGGGTTAGAAATTAATTTATATACCGAAGGGTTAGAAACAAGGTTATCTGCCAATACCGAAACTTTTTTGTATAGAATAATTCAAGAGTGTATAAACAATGTAATAAAACACGCTAAAGCAACCAAGTTAGATATTTCTTTAATAAAAGATGAAGATGGGATTTCAGCAATGGTGGAAGACAATGGAAAAGGATTTGAAGTAAAAAATATCAACAATTCGGAAGGTATAGGATTGAAAAATATCAAATCGAGGGTAGAGTATTTAAGCGGAACTGTTGAATGGAAATCTGCCTCAGAAAAAGGAACCTTAATAGCCATTCATATTCCAATAGAAGCTAAACAAATTGCTTAATTGTAAAACATATTTTTCTAGTAATAAAAACTACTTTACTTTGTAGAATACCCCTAATGGATACCCCAAAAATAAATATTGCAATTGTAGATGACCACCAAATAGTAATTGATGGTATTGTTGCTTTGTTAACAGGCTATCATTCTATAAATATTGTGGCAACTTCTACCTCTGGGTTAGTGATGCTAGAAATTTTACAATCTAAAAAAGTTCAAATACTTCTTACAGATATAATGATGCCTGCAATAAGTGGTCAAGATTTAGCTAAGCAGGTTAAAGCAAATTTTCCTGAAATTAAAATCCTTGCATTAAGCATGAGTGGCCAGGGGCACATTGTAAGTAAAATGATTGAAGATGCTGATATTGCAGGGTATGTGTTAAAGAATATAGGAAAGGATGAACTATTTCATGCTATTGAAAATATTGCAAATGGTGGGGTGTATTTTAGCCAAGAAGTATTAAATGAATTACAGCATTTTACTAGTTTGAAGAAAGAAAATGAGACGATTAATTTAACTGTAAGAGAAATAGAAATTATTAAACTAATTGAAAAAGAGTTCTCCAATAAAGAAATTGCCAATGAATTATTCATTAGTGAAAGAACTGTTGAAACGCATAGAAAAAATATTTTTAGAAAAACCGGTACAAGTGGTATTGTTGGTTTACTAAAATATGCATACGAACATAAACTTATCTGATTTCTTTCATGCAAATTCACTCTACCAAAGGCATTGTAATAAGAGCAGTAAAATATGGTGATACAAGCATTATAGCAACCATTTACACACAGCTTTTTGGCTTACAGAGTTATATCATAAAAGGGGTAAGAGGCTCATCAGCTAAATCAACTTACAAGGCAAATTGTTTTCAGCCAGCTGCAATTTTAGAGTTAGAAGTGTATCATCACCCTCAAAAACAAATACAATTTATAAAAAATTATAGTTGGAGTTATGTGTATAAAAATATTTTCTCTAATGTAATTTGTAATAGTGTTGCTATTTATATTATTGAACTATTACAACATAGTATAAAACAACCCGAACCTAATACAGATTTATATAATTTTATTGAAGAAACATTAATAATTACCGATACTGAAACGAAAGACACTATAAGTAATTTACCTATATTTTTTACCCTTCTGTTATGTAATCATTTAGGATTCAAAATAAATGGTTGTTATTTAGAAATAACACCAGTTTTAGATTTTCAAGAAGGAACTTTTGTTGCCGAAACGCCAACTCATAACTATTTTGCAGTTGAGTGGGAGGCAGAAACTATCAGTTGGTTAAACAGCATCAATAATTATCAAGATTTAAAACTTTTGCAATTAAATAGAATTAATAGAAAAATTATTTTACAACACTTACTTCAATACTTTACAATACATATACATAATTTCGGCAGCTTAAAAAGCTATCAAATTTTACAAGAGGTATTAGATTAAACCAAGCCATACAATAATCTCATTTTTCCATTTCGGCTTTTGCAAGTATTTTTGCAACCACAATTTTAAAATTAAAAAGCTATGACATACGATGTAGTAGTAATTGGTAGCGGACCAGGTGGTTATCCTGCAGCTATCAGAGCATCTCAATTAGGTTTTAAAGTAGCCATTATTGAAAAAGAAAACTTAGGTGGCATTTGTTTAAATTGGGGTTGTATTCCAACAAAAGCACTATTAAAAAGTGCTCAAGTAAATGAATATTTAAAACATAGTGCAGATTATGGCATCAATGCAACAGGTTCAGCCGATTTTAATGCTGTAATTAAAAGAAGCAGAGGTGTTGCAGATAAAATGAGTAAGGGAGTACAGTTTTTAATGAAGAAGAATAAGATTGATGTAATTATGGGTTATGGAAAAGTGAAAGGAAAAGGACAAGTAGAAGTAACCGCATCGGATAATACTAAACAAATAATTGCTTGTAAATACATTGTTATTGCAACAGGTGGCAGAAGTAGAGAGCTACCAAATTTAAAACAAGATGGTAGTAAGGTTATTGGATACAGAGAAGCAATGGTTTTAGCCAATCAGCCCAAAAGCATGATTATTGTTGGTAGTGGTGCTATTGGAGTAGAGTTTGCTTATGTATATAATAGCATGGGTACTAAAGTTACCATTGTTGAGTTTATGCCACGTATTGTGCCTGTAGAAGATGAAGACATATCTAAAGAATTAGAAAAGCAATACAAAAAACAAGGTATAGAAATTATGACCAACTCATCTGTTGAAAGTGTAGATACTACCGGAGCTGGCGTAAAAGCCCTGGTTAAAAAGCAAGATGGCAGTACACTTACCTTAGAGGCAGATGTGTTATTAAGTGCAGTTGGGGTAGTTGCAAACATCGAAAATATTGGCTTAGAAGAAACAGGAATTAAAACAGAAAAAGGAAAAGTTATAGTTGATAAGTATCAGCAAACATCATTATTAGGTGTATATGCAATTGGAGATTGTACACCTGGTCAAGCTTTAGCACATGTGGCATCTAAAGAAGGAATAAATGCAGCAGAACACATGGCTTATTTAGAGAAAAAACACCATCACTTACCAGACCCTATGGATTACAACAATATTCCAGGATGTACCTATTGTACTCCAGAAATAAGTAGTGTTGGCTATACCGAAAAAGCAGCAAAAGAGGCAGGTTACGAAATTAAGGTTGGTAAGTTTCCATTTGTTGCTAGTGGAAAAGCAGTTGCTGGTGGTGCAACTGAAGGATTTGTAAAAGTTATTTTTGATGCAAAATATGGTGAATTTTTGGGCTGCCACATGATAGGTGCAAACGTAACAGATATGATTGCCGAAGCTGTTGTTGCCAGAAAATTAGAAACTACAGCACACGAAATTTTAAATGCTGTACATCCGCACCCAACAATGAGCGAAGGATTAAAAGAAGCTGTTGCAGCTGCTTATGGCGAGGCTATAGACATTTAATTGTATAATATATATTTTTTCAAAAGGCTATCTAGTTTTAGATAGCCTTTGTTTTTTATAGCAATTTATTATTGCATTCATTCCATTACAAACAAAAATACAGGCTGATATGTGGCATAAATTTGAAATAAAAAGATAGGAATACTTAAATAATACTATCGGTAATACTAAAAATAGCTGGAGAATGAACCACCCTTATTAGTTTTTGAAACAGGCAGTTTAGGATAAAACTAAATCAAAAAAGGTTGCTATTAATAACAACCTTTTTTGCGGACCGGACGGGACTCGAACCCGCGACCTCCGCCGTGACAGGGCGGCATTCTAACCAACTGAACTACCGATCCAATTTCCCCCTTCGGGGTTGCAAATATAAGGGCAAGATTTTTTCTTTTGCAAATCTTTTTTAAAAATTATTTACTTTTTAATTCAGCTATTGCATTTATGGGGTTAGATGCTTTAAAAACAGTATTTCCTGCTACTAAAACATTGGCCCCAGCTTTAATAATAGAATCTGCATTGTCTAATGTAACGCCACCATCTATTTCAATATATGTTTTTAAGTTCTTTTGTACACACATGGTTTTAAGTTGTTTAATTTTTTCTATTGTTTGTGGTATAAACTTTTGCCCCCCAAAACCTGGGTTTACACTCATTAAACAAACCAAATCAATATCGTATAAAATATCTTCTAATAAGCTTACAGGCGTGTGTGGGTTTATTGCTACACCTGCTTTCATACCAAGGCTTTTAATTTGTTGAATATTTCGGTGTAAATGTTTACAAGCCTCTAAATGTACAGTTAAAATATTGGCTCCAGCATTTTTAAATTGCTCTGCATATTTTTCTGGTTCTTCTATCATTAAGTGTACATCACAAACTTTTGTGGTGGCTTTACTTATAAACTCAACTATCATTGGTCCAAAAGAAATATTAGGTACAAACCTGCCGTCCATTACATCTAAATGAAACCAATCTGCCTGGCTTTCGTTTAGCATATTGCAATCTTTTTCTAGCTGCAAAAAATTAGCACTTAATAAAGATGGGGCTATAATTGGCATAATTAAATTTTAAAAATTTAATAAATAGATAATACAAAAATAATCATCTACTCATATAAATCATTGTTGCTAAGCTGCAAGTAATTGGTTATAGATAATATGGTTGGTCTTTGTAATGCAAAAAATAAAAGTAATACACCAAAAAGTATCATAAACGATAAATTTTGAGTAAGAAAGTAGCCCAACAATGCTAAAAAGCAGGTAAACTCTATACAAACAAACTTTATTACACATGCTTTTTTAAATAATTCAAGTTTTTCTTTCACCACTTTTACATTTCTTAAAGATTCTATTTTTTTCTTAAAAATATAAAATCCGAAAAATAAACTTAGTAATACTAAACTAACAAGGATAAGTTGGGTGGTTCTTTCAGTTTCTAACTTTGTTTTTGGGTTTTCAATTCTAAGATAAAGAAAAAGTGTAATTGCTAATAAAACTTGTGTACACAACATAACAGTATGAATTGTTATTGTACTTATTATTATTGGATGAAACTTTTTCTTCATTATTATTTTAATAATATGGATGAATAAGACAATAAATAGTTGGCCCTGTTATAGCTACATATAGCCATAGTGGGAAAGTGATACGAGCTATTTTTTTATGCTTTCCAAATTCAGCAGTTAAACCTCTATAGGTTGTAAATAAAATAAGAGGTAGAATAACAGCAGCTAAAAAAATATGGGTAATTAATATAAAATAATAAAAATACTTTATCAAACCAACGCCTCCAAACTTAGTATCTCCTGCTAAAATATGATGAGCAATATAACTTAATAAAAATACAATAGATAATATTAGGGCTATGCTCATTAATCGTTTATGTAAATAATATTTCTTATTTTTTACTGCAATTAAAGCAAGAATTAAAATTAATGCTATGGCTGTATTTATATATGCATTAATGGTAGCAAATACATGAATATTAAAGCCAATATTTATATTAAGTTGTATTCTTCCTAAACTTACAATAATTAAAAAAACAATTATAGAAATTATGCTAATAACTGTTTTAGCTTTTTTGTCGTTTTTTTGAATGGTTGCTTTCATTATTTTTCTTTTTTTCTTCTTTGATTAAAACCCCAGATAAAACCAGATACTAACAATGCAATTACCAACCAAAGCCAGCTTAAATCGATTATTTGCGTGAAAATTTTACTCTTTTTTGTTTTATCTTTTTCTAATATAAGCAAACCAATATCTCTTGCTAAAACACTCATAGATGCTGAGTCTTTTAGTATGCCACTGTAAGCTTGTTCTACCCTGCCTCTTACAACATAATCCTTATCTAAAAGAACAAATCTGCCAGTATGAGGAAACTCAGGACTGATAGGCACTTTCTCTAATTTATCTATTTTTAATTCTTGAAAAATAAAATTATATATACTATCTCTATTGCCTGTAAGCATCCACCAATTATCTGGGTTTACACCATAAGAATCGGCATAATGTTTTAGAACCGTAACACTATCTCTTTCTGGGTCTATTGATAGCGAAATAAACTGTACAACAGAGGTGTCTATTTTTATTCTTGTATTACCACCTTTCAAAAAACTTTGTTGTAGTTTGGCCATACTTTTGGTAAGCTGAGGACAGATACTACCACAGCTTGTAAAAAATATATTTATTACAATTGCTTTATTTTTTATATCGTATAAAGAAACTGTATCGCCCAATTGGTTTACTAACTGAATATTTGCTGTTTTGTGCCAAATAGTATCGGTAATTATTTTACCATCTTTTTCTTCTGTAATAACAGAATCGAAAAAGTATCTTTTAGGCAGAATGGTTGCATCCTCTCCTGCAGATTTTAAAGTAAAATAACCAATAAGTGGAATTAAAATAGCAATTAATAAAGCTGGAATAGATTTTTTACCCATAATGTAGCAGTAATAAAATTAACTGCAAATGTAGTTGAATAAAGGGGTATTTAATACATTAATTAGTGTTGTAATTTTATTGAAAATTGGTTAGCAAAAAATTAAAATACATTTCTCTCCATGCCAACCATTGAGGCTGTTCTGTTATAAAATGATTATGAAAAATAGTAATGAATGTACCATCTACACTTTTTACAATTTTGTAAAATTGCTCTAGTTCTTCTGCAGCTTGTTGGGCATTATATTTTTGTTCAAAAAAAGAGTTGGCTTCCATAAAGCAAAATGGAGATATACTAAGATTGCTTGTTAAGTTTGTTGAAAGATCAAACCAAAAGAATGAATTGGTGTATGAAGCTCTAAATCCATTAATGCTTCCATAGCCCATAGAATAATCATTTGTAATATGATTATTTATTAAGTGTTTATACGTTTCTGGCAAACTCATTTTTATATAATGTTGTCTGCTTTTAGATACTTTTTGATTTGTAATTTTTTCTAAAATAGTTATTTCAGATTTTAAAAGTTTTGTATCAAAATTACTTTGCCATGATGGATGAATACCAACACCATCTTTATATTTTATGGTGTGTTTTCTTATTAATTCATGAATAACTTTTAAAGATGGATTTAAATTTTTATCGTAACCTTTTCTTTTATTGGCTAATAGAAAAAAATATATTGGTTGTAGGTTTAGTTTCTGGTGAATCTTAAATAAATCATCATACACATCAAATGGGTCGTTGCTTTTACCTATACTAGTTAAAATATTTTCTTTGGCAGCACTTAAATTTAATTTTAAGATATGCTTTAAAGTGCTACCTGTATTTTTAATAAACCCTTTGTGTTTAGTATTATAAGCAATATCTATATCGTATGTAGGAATGAATTTAAAACAAGTTGGTTGTTGTTTAAGAAAAGGGTACAGGCTTTGCAACTCTTTTAACCATAGATTGATTAAAGGTAAATGCAAAAAATTATTTTTAAATGCCACACTGTTTTCATGAGCAAACCTGCCATACATATCTTTTTTGTTTGGTAAATATTCTTCGTATCTGCTTAATAAAAAAAAAGCTGCAGAAAATATATCAAAAGGTAAGTTACCATTGGTTTTAAAAAATGCCGGTAGTTTTTGCCAATAAAAAATTTCTATTGTTTGTGGGGTTATATTTTCTTCAAATAAAAGATTGTTAGGTTGTATCCAAATTTCGTTATTAGTAATAGGTGCACTACTATAATTTATTTTAACTAAAGCACTTTGTAAATAGGTTTGTTGGTTATTGGTAATAGTAATACTGTTGCTAAATAATGTTTGAACAATATACACTAAACGATTGGTTATTTTGGTGGAGTATATAATCATTCCAACTAAAAATGCAAGTAATTTAAATTGTTATAAATCTGTTCTAAAGGCCTGCCACATTTCATTAAAAGTTTTTTCGCTAAAGTTTAAATCACCTCTATGCTTAGACCAGCCTTTAATTAATTTATTGACCACCCAATTTTTTAATTTTCCTGTTCCTTTGTTCATCATTTTTCTATTTAAACTAGCTTTCTTCCATGCTTTCCATGCAATGCGTTCTGCAATGCTGCTATAACTTTGTAAAACAGATTCTCTTCTGTTTTCAATTAATAATTCATGAATATTTATTTTTACTGGGCAAACCTCGGTACAATTTCCACATAATGAAGATGCGTAACTTAAATGTTTAAATTCATTCATACCTTGCATATATGGCGTAATTACTTTGCCAATTGGTCCGCTATAGGTTGTTGCATAAGTATGCCCACCAATATTTTTATAAACAGGACATGCATTTAAACAAGCTCCACAACGTATGCAGTATAAGGCTTCTCTTACTTTAGTATTTTCTAATAAATTTGTTCTGCCATTGTCTAAAAGTATTACATACATCTCTTCAGGCCCATCTACTTCACCATTTTGTTTGGCACCTGTAACAATGGTATTATAAACTGTTACTTTTTGGCCTGTTCCGTAGGTGCTTAACAATGGCCAAAACAAATGCAAATCGTTTACAGAGGGTAATACTTTTTCTATCCCTGCAATTACAATATGTGTTTTAGGCATGCTACAACTTAATCTTGCATTACCTTCATTTTCAGTGATAGCTATACCACCAATATCTGCAAGTACAAAGTTTGCACCAGTAATACCTACTTCTGCTTGTACATATTTATCTCTTAATGTTTGTCTTGCAACTTGGGTAAGTTCTTCTGGAGTTAAGCCATTTGGTACACCTAATTTTTCTGCAAAAAGTTTTGCAACGTCTTCTTTGCTTTTGTGCATTGCTGGTGTTACAATATGGTATGGAGGTTCGTTATCTAACTGCTGAATATATTCTCCCAAATCTGTTTCAACACTTTCAATTCCTTTTTTTTCAAGAAAAGCATTTAAGTGAATTTCTTCTGTAACCATGCTTTTACTTTTTACTACTGTTTTGCAGTTTTTTTCTTTACATATATTGCCAATAGCTTCTAAAGCCTGGTTAGCATTTTCGGCCCAAATTACTTTTACTCCTCTTGCCGTTATTTTTTCTTCAAATTCTAATAAATATTTATCTAAATGTTCAATAGCATTCCATTTAATATTCTTAGCTTGTTGGTTAGTATTTAATAAATTGTTGAATTGTTTTTTTCCATTAGGTACAGCTGCATTGTACTTGCCAATGTTAAAATTTATTTTTCTTCTATGTTCTAAATCGGCGGCCTTAATGGTGCTTTTTGCAATAAATTCTGCAGCAGTCTTATTCATACTGTAAAGGTAAGTTTTTGTTGAAGTGAATGTAGTAATAATTCCTATTAACTACTCTGTAGTCCATTTATCTCTTTCATCTGGCGAGAATTTCCAAGGTGCAAAATTATTTTCGATATTACTGAACATTCCATTCCATTCTTGTGGTGCATTACTATCTTCCATTATTAAGCTTCTTCTAAGGTCAAGAATTATTTCAAGAGGTGAAATACTTACAGGACACTCTTCTACACATGCATTACAAGTGGTGCAAGCTCTTAATTCTTCTACAGTAATGTAGTTGTATAAAAGGGTTTTACCATCTTCTATAAAAGTTTTATTTTGAGTAATGTTTCTGCCTACTTCTTCTAATCGGTCTCTTGTTTTCATCATAATAGCTCTTGGGCTTAAAAGTTTACCTGTTGAATTTGCAGGGCAAGCAGCAGTACATCGTCCACATTCGGTACAACTGTATGCATCTAATAAATTTCTCCAGCTTAAATCAAAAACATCTTTGGCACCAAATCTTTCTGGAGGTGCTGCATTTGTAGGTGCAAGCTCTGGCTGCATTGCATACAAAACTTCATTTTGTACGCTGGGCATATTTTTCATTTTTCCTTTAGGCTCTAACCTTGCATAATAGGCATTAGGAAAAGCTAACAAAACATGCAAATGTTTACTATATGGTAAATAGTTTAAGAAAGCAAATATGCCAATAATATGTAACCACCAACATACTCTTTCTATTAAAACTAAACTGTTATCTGAAAAACTATTTATAAGAGGTTGTATATAAGAAGAAATAATAAAATTGCCTGTGGAATGTTGAGCATAGGTTGCAAAATTTCTTTCTTGAAGAAGAGTATCACTGGCATTCATTATTAAAAACATACTCATTAAAACTATCTCAGTAAATAAGATATAATTGGCATCGTTATAAGCCCAACCTTTTAAGTCGTTGCCAGTAAAACGTTTTACTTTAATAATATTTCTACGTATAAGAAATACAACACAAGCTGTTAATACCAATAAGGCTAAAATTTCAAAACTATTAATTAAAAACTGGTATAAACCCATAGGCAATAAGCCGGCAAACAACCTATGTTTTCCTAAAATGCCATCTAAAACTATTTCTAAAACTTCAATATTAATAATTATAAAACCAGCATATACAATAAAATGCAAAAGAGCAACGATTGGGTTTCTAAACATTTTTTTTTGACCAAGAGCCAATAGAATCATATTGTTCCATCGTTTATTTTTATTGTCGCTAAAATCTTCTTCTTTACCTAATAAAATGTTTCGGCGTATTTCACTTGCTTTTTTATAAAATAAATAAATTGCAATACCTGTTATAATTAAAAATAAAATTTGTGGTATAAACTGCATATAAATTAAATTAAAATATTATAATAGCTTTTCAAAGATAAGTTGTAAATAATTATTTAATACAATACAATTCAGTGTATTAAAACATTACTTGTACATTCATTTATTTGTATTTATTTTGAGGTAGAAAAATTAAGTAATGCCAGATAAAAAATATATTTTAAATAAGCAGGAAGCCTCTTTAAAAATTAAAAGGTTGGCTTTAGAAGTTGCCGAAACATTAATAAGCAATAAAAATGAAATTATTATTATTGGCATTAAGAAAAATGGAGTAACCATAGCCGAAAAAGTAGCTGAATTGTTAAAACAGTATGTACAGCAACCTCTTACTGTGTTGCATTTAAGTTTAAATAAAGCCGCTGCAAGCTCTATAGAACTTTCAGAAAATGTTGATTTTACTAATAAATATGTTTTATTATGCGATGATGTTGTAAACAGTGGCAAAACATTGTTGTATGCTTTAAAGCCAATTTTAGAGCAATATCCTGCAAGTATTCTAACATTGGTTTTGGTAGAACGTATGCACACACTATTTCCAATTAAAGCAGATTTTGTAGGTATTAGCCTTACCTCTACACTACAAAATAATATTGTTGTAGAAATAGAAAACAATGAAATTACTGGAGCCTATCTTGAATAAAAAGTATTTATTACCAGTTAAAAGTTACTGTTAATTGCACATCTGGATGTAAGCTTTTTTCAACAGGGCAATTTCTTGCAATTCTTATTAATTGTTCTTTTTGTTCGTTGCTAGGTGTAAATTTTTCGGTAAAATTTAATTCAGTTACAATTCCTGCAATTCTTCTTGGTGCATCCGTACTCATAATTTTGGTTACATTAATACTGGTGCCATCAAAATTTAAGTTCATATCGGCAGCTTTTATTGCCATTGTAGTAATCATACAACTTGCATAGCTTGTAGCCATTAAATCTGTTGGGCTAAAACGTTCTCCTTTTCCATGATTATCAGTAGGTGCATCTGTTTCAATTACTTTTCCACTTTGTAAGTGTGTTAATTCTGTTCTTAAATCTCCTTTGTAAACAACTGTACTTGTCATAATACTAAATTTTGCCCTAAATTTACAACCAATAATTTATTCATGAAAAAGAATATTGTAGTACTGATATTTAGTTTTATACCTGCTTTATTACTTGCACAGCAAACAAAAAACCTTACTCCACGCCAGCAAAAGAAAGCAGATAGAAGAGAGAAAATAGAAAACCTAATTAAGAAAGAAGAAGAAGGAGCATTGATTTTTAATAAGCAAACTGTATTTGGCATTAAACTAAGTACAGATGGTTATGGTCTGCATTTTGAAAAAGGAAAGTTTAAAACAAATAAGTTAACTACCCTTTGGTGGTCGGAATTAAATGAGCATAAACATGCTAAAGAACAAAAATTTGCCACAGGTGATCCTAATTGGGGATTTACAATTGGTACACCTTATGTATATGGTAAAATAAATAATTTTTATAACTATAAATTAGGCTATGGTCAGCAGAGATTAATTGGAGGCAAAGGCACTAAAAATGGAGTAGCAACTTCGTTAATTTATGGAGGAGGAATAGCCATTGCAATTTTAAAGCCTTACTTTTTAGATGTGCAAGACCCACTTAGTTTAGAAACAAAAACTATAAGGTATAAAGATGATGAACAATTATTTTTAGATCAAACCAGAATAATAGGCTCTGCAGGAATTTTTAAAGGAATTGGTTATTCGAAATTTATTCCAGGCTTTCATGTAAAAACTGCTTTAAGGTTTGATTATGGCAGATATAACGAAATGATATCTGCTTTAGAAGCAGGTATAAACTTTGAGTATTATACTAAAGAAATTGAACACATGGCTCTTAATAAAAACCATAAAATGTTTTTTAATGCTTATGTAGCCTTGGTATTTGGTAAAAGAAAGAACTAAGTACCAATTCTTTTCTGTTATTTATGAAAAACATGCAAGCTTAAAAAATTAATGTATTCTGTCGCCCCGTAGCTCTAATGATTTCATAATATCTGCTTCGTAAGCAAGCCACTCCTTCCAACGTTTTTTTACTTTGAGTACATCAATGTAAGTTTCTGCAAGTGTTATAAACAAAGTATAATGGCCTGCTTCGCTTTCCATAAAACGCCTGTAAAAATTTCTTAAATACTTATCGCTTAAATTTTCGCTTAATAATTTAAATCTTTCACAACTTCTGGCTTCAATTAAAGCCATAGTAAGTAATTGGTCTAATAGCCTTCCTTCTTCATTACCACCTTTTTGCTGAAACGCAATTAATTGGTTTACATATTCATCTTTTCGTTGATTTCCTAGTTTTAAATTTCTTTTATGTAGCTCGTTAAGAACAAGTCTAAAATGTCCCCATTCTTCTGTAACTATTGGTGCTAATTCTTTTACTAATTTTTCTCTTTTACTAAATCTTTGAATTAATGAAATACATGTTGTAGCTGCTTTTTGCTCGCAGTAAGCATGATCGGTTAAAATAGCTTCTAAGCTAATTTCTGTTAAATTAGCCCAACGTGGATCGGTTGGTAATTGTAACCCTAATATATTTTTTGTATCGTTTGAAATCATGTTTAATTTCTTAATCCGGAATAAGTATTTTATTGTTTATCCTGTTTATGTCTGCCATTCTTTGAGTAGGGTCAATTTCAATAGATTTTATTTCATTGATATTTTTATTAATGCTAAAAGTATATTCAGGATGTGTCCACTTCCACTCTGTTAATACAAAGTTTTTGGTATTACTTTCGTTTGGTTTGTTGCCATACATAAGGTTTAGTGGTATATAGTACATTTCGCTACTTCCATCTTTATAGGTTATTAAAACATCAATTGGCATAGGCATTTTACCAATTCTTTTTAAAGTTAATATTGCTTTGTTAGTAATAGTATCTAGGTTAATATTAGCTAAAGCATAATCTATATTTTTAGTTGTATAAACCCAGTACTCTTTGTACCATTGTAATTCTAGCCCACTTACTTTTTCTGCAACTCTAATAAAATCGTTTACATTAGGATGTTTAAACTTCCAGGTGTCATAATAGGCTAATAAAATTTTATCTCTCACTGAATCGCTGGTGATATAACCCAATTGTGTTAAGAACACTGAGCCTTTTATATATGAAGCATAAGAGTATCCAAAGTTGGTGTTAAAATGATCGGCATGGGTTGATAATGGTTCTTCGAAAGGGCTTTTCACCAAATTAAAATAAGCAGCATAATTGTTATATTGCTTTAATGGTAGTTCGGTATCGTTATTTTTATTTTGAAAAATTATTTTTTGTTTTGCTTTTTCTGTTATCCATGGGCTTTGCCATGCATAGTTTTTATTATACCATTCCGTTACTTCATCTTCAGCAAAAGTTGTAAAACCTTCGTCCATCCATCCATAAAGGCTTTCGTTGTTTGCTAAAACAAATTGGTACCAGCTATGCATCCATTCATGAAAAACTGTACCTAAACCACTTCCTTTTATTAAAGTAGCCATAGCATATTCCATTCCACCATCACCACCTTGAATAAAGGAGTATTGTGGATATGGATATTTGCCAAATCTTTTTTCTATGCAGGGCAATACCTTTTCTGCTGCCCA
>Ga0268298_10000123_pt1 | contig 98014 bp, 98 predicted proteins | sample WWTPWeurt_MetaG_FD_194462 | JGI IMG/M metagenome (GOLD analysis project Ga0268298, IMG submission 194462) | Activated sludge microbial communities from WWTP in Nijmegen, Gelderland, Netherland - WWTP Weurt | ecosystem: Engineered > WWTP > Aerobic digester > Activated sludge | place...
CGGCTCCGCCGATCTCGACGGAACCGGCAATGCCGGAGCCAATACCCTCATCGGCAACGACGGGGCCAATGTCCTCACCGGGGGATTGGGGAACGATACCTACTTTCTGGGAATCGGCGATCACGCCATCGAAGGCGCCGGCGGCGGAATCGACTTGGTGCTTGCCATCGATCACGACACGGTTCTCGACCCGGAGGTGGAGAACCTGACTCTCTATTCGCCGCTTGCCTTGGTCGGCTCGGGCAATGATCTGGGCAATACGATTACCGGCAATTCGGGAGACAATTCGCTCTCCGGAGCAGGCGGCAACGATCTCCTGCTTGGCGCTGGCGGCAACGACACGCTCGACGGCGGCAGTGGGCGCGACACGCTAAGCGGCGGTACTGGAGACGATGTCTATATCGTCGATTCGGCTACCGATGTCATCGTCGAAGGGGTCAACGGGGGAAGCGATTCCATCCGGGTGGCGTTGAACAATTACACCCTTCGCGCGGCCCAGGTCGAGACCCTTGCCTTGCTGGGAAGCGCCGACCTCATCGCCTACGGAAGCGCCCGGAACGACACACTCATCGGGAATTCGGGGAATAACCAGTTGTACGGCAATGCTGGCAACGACGTCCTGATGGGTGGTGCCGGCGGCGATCAGCTGTACGGAGGCGGGTTGACCGGTACGGCCGGGGCGGACACCCTCTACGGGGGAACGAGCGACGACACTTACTGGTTTGTCACTGCGGCGACGACAGTCATCGAAGAATCCGACCAAGGCAGCGACACCGTCGTCCTCGCCTTCACCCAGACGGGAGCAACGCCGCTCCTGATCGACATGGCTACCCGTTACGCCCATGTCGAGACGCTGAGCCTGGCCTACTCGACCGGAAGATTCACGGTCATTGGCACGGACGATGCCGAAACCCTCTCCAGCAACCCCTATGCGAGCCGTCTCGAAGGCCGGGGCGGGGATGACTATTTAATCGGCGGCGGCAACCGCGATACCCTGACGGGCGGTCTCGGTGACGACTATTACGCCATCGCCAGCGCCTCGGAGGTGATCGTCGAGGCCGCCGGAGAAGGATTTGACCGCGTGCTTTTCTCGGGTACCAACGATACCGCGACGGCCATTACGCTGAGTTACTCCCAGGTCGAACAGATCGAGGTGTCGGGAGCGGGGCTCTTCAATCTCGCGGCGAACGATCTTGGCAATACACTGATCGGCAACGACGCAGCGAACGTCATCGAGACGGGTACGGCGAACGATGTCCTGGAAGGCAAAGGGGGAGCCGACCGCTTCGTCTTCGGCAAGCCCCTCGACGCTGCGACGAATGTCGATACGGTGCTGGATTTCTCCTCCGGAGACCATCTTGTCCTCGACCACGCCATCTTTGGCGCCTTGAGCGGAGGCGTGCAGAGCGTGCATATCGTCGCCGGAGCAGGCATCACGACGGCATCAACCAACGACCAGCATCTGATCTACGACTCGACGACCGGCGCCCTCTACTACGATCCGGACGGATCGGGGGACGCGGCCGCGACGCAATTCGCCCTGCTCGACACCTCGGCGATGGCCCCCTGGAGTCACCCTGAAACGCTGGCTGCAGGTGATTTTGTCGTGCTTTAGCCGCAACGGACCGGCCTCGACGCCGGAATCGTCGATCCCTCGACTGTGCCCAGACCTAGCGCCGCCCGCCCAGGATGGACCCCAACACCCCGCGCAACACCTGCTTGCCGATTTCCCGACCGATGGTACCGGCGATGCCACGGGCGACGCTCTTGGCCGCGGCCTCCACCACGCCCTCCCGCCGTCCGCCGCGACCGCTGAACATGTCCCCCAGTCCGCCGAGGAGACCGCCACCGGATTCGGCAGTTGGCGTCGGCTCGGGAGCCGGTGCGGGTGCCGGCCGCGGCGTCACGCCGGGAACCCGGCTTCCCATGCCACCCGGGGATGCCGGAGCGGGAATTGCCCCCGGGCCCGACCTGGGAGCCGCCGCCGGTCTGCCCCTGAGAATTTCGTAGGCCGACTGGCGATCCACCGTTTGGCCATAGGTAGACAGCAGGGGCGACCCTTGAATAAGGGCTCCGCGCTCTTCCTGGCTGAGCGGCCCCAGGCGAGACGCGGGAGGGAAGATCATCGCCCGCTCGACCACGTTGGGCCTTCCCTTCTCGTCAAGAAAGGACACCAGGGCCTCGCCCACCGCCAATTCGGTAATCACCGTCGCGGCATCGAACTTGGGATTGGCGCGCATGGTTTCGGCGGCCGCCTGAACCGCCTTCTGATCCCGAGGCGTGAAAGCGCGCAGGGCATGCTGAACGCGGTTGCCGAGCTGGCCAAGGATTTTATCCGGCACGTCGAGGGGATTCTGGGTGACGAAATAGACGCCGACTCCCTTGGAGCGGATCAGGCGCACCACCTGCTCGACCTTGTCGACCAGGGCGGTCGGCGCATCGTTGAAGAGAAGGTGGGCCTCATCGAAGAAAAACACCAGGCGAGGCTTTTCCAGGTCGCCGGCTTCCGGCAGCTGTTCGAAAAGCTCGGACAAGAGCCAGAGCAGGAAGGTGGAGTAGAGGGCCGGCGAAAGGATGAGCTTTTCGGCTGCCAGAACGTTGACAACGCCGCGGCCATTGCCATCGACCTGCATGAGGTCGGCGATGTCGAGCATCGGTTCGCCGAAGAAAACATCGCCCCCTTGTTCTTCCAGAGTCAGCAGCCCACGCTGTATGGCACCGATGGAGGCGGCAGCGATGTTGCCGTACTCGGTCGTGAAGTCCTTGGCGTTGTCGCCCACGTGCTGAACCATCGCCCGCAGATCCTTGAGATCGAGCAGGAGCAGCCCCTGGTCGTCAGCAATCTTGAACACCAATTGCAAGACTCCGGCCTGGGTGTCGTTGAGATTGAGCAGGCGCCCCAGAAGGAGCGGGCCCATGTCCGAAACGGTGGCCCGAACCGGAATGCCCTTCTCGCCGAAAACGTCCCAGAGGGCCGCCGAGTTGGCGAAAGGTGCGAATCCCTCCAGACCGAGTTCCTGAATACGCTTCTCGAGTTTAGGCGTCAGCGTTCCTGCTGCGGCCACCCCCGCCAGGTCGCCCTTCACGTCAGCCATGAACACCGGAACGCCGACGAAGGACAGGCGCTCGGCCATCGACTGCAGGGTAACGGTCTTGCCGGTGCCGGTGGCACCGGTGATGAGCCCGTGGCGATTGGCCATCTGGGGCAGCAGGGCGGGATAACCGTCAGCGGATTTTGCGAGGTAGAGGGGATCGGCCATGGCGTCGAGAGAACGAGGAACAAGGAGGTCACGAGGTTAGCACAGCCCGGAAATCCTGGCCGCTATGCCCGGCAATAAGCCGCTTGCCGCGATGATTTGAGAACGTCATAATTCCCGCCCAGGGGGATTGCTTGAAAGAAATCCAGTTCATCGCGCGACGTCAGGCGGAGTGGCAGACCTGGGACCGCTGGCATGCCGAATCGCGACGCCGTTGGAACTCCAGTGGCGGCGGGTCGGCCTGGAATGCGATGTCCCTGCCGGGCGCCTTTCGCAGGCTCTGCCGCGATCTGGCGCTGGCCAAGGACCGGCGCTATTCGGCGCGACTCGTCGAAGCCCTCCAGCGCCGCGTTCTCGCCGCCCACCAGGCGGTCTATGGCGCCGCGCCCGCAGGAAGAAATGCCATCCTCGACTTCGTCGGCGGCGGTTTTCCCGCCCTGGTTCGGAACGAGTGGCGCTTCGTTCTTGCCGCTGCGGTGCTCTTCTTCTTCCCCCTCTTGTCGCTGGTCTGGCTCCTGCAAGCCTATCCGGACGGCGTCTACTACTTGCTTACTCCCGAACAGGTCTTGCAATACGAGGACATGTACGCTCCGGATGCCCCCCACCTGGGCCGCCCCCGTACGGCAAGCAATGAATGGCAAATGCTGGGCATGTACATCGCGCACAACGTCCGCATCGATTTTCAGTGCTTTGCCGGAGGCATCGCCTTTGGCGTCGGCAGCATCTTCTATCTCGTCTACAACGGCCTCGCCATCGGTGCCGTGGCCGGCCACCTGACGCAACTCGGTTACGTCGAAACCTTCTGGGGCTTCGTCGTCGGTCACAGCGCCTTTGAACTGACCGGCGCCGTCCTCGCCGGTGCCGCGGGCCTCAAAATGGGAGCAGCCCTCGTTTCTCCGGGGGAGAGGAGCCGCAGCGCCGCGCTCAAAGCTGCGGCGAAGATCGCCGCAGCCCTGCTGGCGGGTGCTGCCGGCCTCACCTTTCTGGCCGCCTTCATCGAGGCGTTCTGGTCGCCCATGCGCGAGGTCCCCTTCCGCGTCAAGGTCGGCTTCGGCCTTTTCCTCTGGCTCTTGACCTGGGTTTATCTGCTGTGGGCCGGAAGGGGAAGCCGTGCAGCTTGAGCGGATCGCGCTCCGCCTGCGCCGCCGTAGTTCCTGGGAAGCCCTCGACCTCGGCCACGCCATGCTGCGCGCCTGGGCCGCACCGGCTTACCGCGCCTGGGCGCTGGGGTATGGCGTCCTGGCCGTCGTCCTCCTGACCGTATTCTGGTCCCGGCAGACCATCGCCCTGGCCCTGCTGTGGTGGCTGAAGCCGGCCTTCGACCGAGTGCTCCTGTTTGCCTTCAGCCGCTCCCTCTTTGCGCAGCCGACCACCGCGCGCGACCTCCTGAGGGCCTTGCCCGATCTCATCCGCAATAGCGGACTCCTGCTCGGCTTGACCCTCCATCGCTTCAGCCTGGTTCGGTCTCTGGTTCTGCCGGTGAGGCAACTCGAGCGCCTCCGCGGGAAAGCTGCCCGGGACCGTCGGCGAGTCCTGACGCGCAAGATCGGGGGCAGTGCCGCATGGCTGATCTTCGTTTGCGCCAACCTGGAGATTGCCCTCTACGCCTCCCTGGTCATCACCGTGGGAGCTCTCTTGCCGCAAGGCTTCGAGGATGTCATCTCGCTCAACGACTGGTTTTTTGGCGACCTTCCCCCGGAACGGGAGATCGTCACCAGCCTCATCGTCGTGGCCGTCCACACCCTGGTCGAGCCCCTTTATGTGGCGGGCGGCTTCGCGCTCTACCTCAATCGGCGCAGCGAGCTCGAAGGCTGGGATATCGAATTGTCCTTCCGCAACCTCGCGGATCGCTTGGCAACGGGCACCCCGAAAGTGCTGGCCGGATTCGCCCTGGTGGCGATGGTCCTTGGCGCGACGCTGGCGCCGCTCCCGTTACTGGCGGCGGATTCCGAGGCCGCGCCCCCCCGCTCCGAACAGGCCAGCCGGGCACGGCGAACCATAGACGCCGTCCTCGCCGACGCCGAATTTGGCCATAAAGGCGAAGAAACCGTCTGGCGCTGGCGTGACAAACCGCGCGATTCGGACGACGACCGTCCGGGCTGGTGGGACGCCATCGCCCGCATCACCGAATCCATCGGCCAGATTCTCAAGGGATTGGTGTGGATCGCCTGGATCGCAGGAGCCGCATTCCTCATGATCGTGTTGCTGCGCTACCGGGATTCCCGGCTGGCGCAGCGGAACCGGCGGCCCCCTCAGCCGGCGTTCCTGTTCGGCTTCGACGTCCGTCCCGAGTCGTTGCCGGAGGATGTGGCCGCTGCGGCGCGCCAGTGTGTGGCAGCCGGTCGCGCAGTCGACGCTTTGAGCCTGCTTTATCGCGGCGCCCTGGTCGCCCTGATCCATCGGGATGGGATCGATTTCCGCCCCGGTGATACCGAGGGCGATTGTCGTCGGCGAGTCGCCGGAAAGATCGCTCCGACCGAAGCGAGCTTTTTCGCCGAACTGCTGCAGACCTGGCAGCACGCGGCCTATGCGGGCGCAACTCCTCCTGCCGCCCGCCTGGAACGCTTGTGCGCCGATTGGCCGCGCCACTTTGCCGGGCTCGACGGAGCACACCCCTGAGCCGGCGCCTGATCTGGAGCGGTCTGGCACTCGCGGGTCTGATTGTGATCGGCGCGGCCTGGTTTCTCGCCAATTTCGACCAGGTCGTCGTGGATTCCTGGGAGCCCCCGAGCCGGGAAGCGCGCCGCAATCGTTTTCTCGCCCTGGAAAAGTTTCTCGACGCCATGGGCCGCAAAACCCAGCGCATTCAGGACCCGACACAGTTGGACCACCTCCCTCCCGGCGTACTCGTGCTCGATAGCGGCAGGCGGGGGGCGATGACGCCGCAGCGGGTGGAGAATCTCCTCGCCTGGGTGGAGCGCGGCGGCTATGTGGTGACCGCACCGGAATCCCGAGGCCGACGCGATCCCTTTCTGGATCGTTTCGACATCGATTGCAGGTGCAAGGAAGAAGTCAAGACTGCATCCTCCGGGGGCGCGCGTTCCCCGCCACCGAAGCCACCGGCCTGGGTATCCGTGCAGGTGCCGGGAAACGTGCGCCCCTTGAAAATTGCCTTCCAGCACAGCGATCTGGCCCCCGGAAAGACGAGTCCCGTCTGGTCGGCGGGCGCCGCCGACCACCCGATGCAGGTATTGCATTACGCCTACGGTCAGGGCCAGGTCACCGTTTTCAGCGATTTGAACGGGCTCTTCATCAATCCGCTCATTGGCAAAGCGGACCATGCGGAACTCCTATGGACCCTGCTGGAAACTTATCAACCCGACCGTAACCGACCGGTTTTTCTGCTGACCCGCCTCGCGATCCCTTCGCTCTGGCATTGGCTGATCGAATCGGCCGCGCCCGCAGTCGTCAGCGGCCTTGTGCTGCTCATTTTCTGGTTATGGCGACTCGCACCCCGCTTCGGGCCGGTCCGCCCGGAACCCGATCCCGCACGCCGGGAACTGGGCGAGCATCTGCGTGCCATCGGCCGTTATATCTGGCGCTGCGGCGGGCTGGAGACCTGGCTCAGCGTCGCCCGCGAATCCTTCAACAGTCGCTTGGCGCGACGCCATCCCCATCTCGCCGCCCTGCCTTCGGAACAGAAGGTCGCGGCGCTGGCGGAAATCAGCGGCCGTTCCCTCGCTTCGATCGCTGCCGCCCTTCACCACGCTGCACCGACTCCCCATTCCTTTACCCAGGCCCTGCGCACCTTGAAGAACCTGGAACGCAGCCTCTGAAAGCCCATCATGCCCGAAGCCACACCGCTCACCGAAGAGAAGCTCACGCAGTCCCGCCAGATTCTCGAAGCGCTCACCGCCGAACTGGCCAAGGCGCTCATCGGACAGGCCCAGGTGGTGCGCGAAGTTCTCGCCGCCCTCCTCTGCGACGCCCACGTCCTGGTCGAAGGAGTGCCCGGTCTGGGCAAGACCCTCCTGATCAAGGCCCTCGGCAAGACCTTCGGCGGACAGATGAAGCGCATTCAGTTCACCCCGGACCTGATGCCTTCGGACATCCTCGGCCACACCTATTACGACTCCGCGGCCGCTCGCTTCACGACCCGCCAGGGGCCGATCTTCACCCATCTGCTCCTCGCCGACGAGATCAACCGAGCGCCGGCCAAGACCCAGGCGGCCCTGCTGGAAGCCATGCAGGAACGGCAGGTCACCCTGGAAGGGAACGCCTTGGCCTTGCCCCGCCCCTTCATGGTCCTCGCCACCCAGAATCCCATCGAGCAGGAAGGTACCTACCCCCTGCCCGAGGCCCAGCTCGACCGCTTTCTCCTCAAGATACGGATCGGCTACCCAAGCGCCGCAGAGGAGGCCGCGCTGACCCGCCACGTGACCGACAGAAGCACCGGCGCCGACCTCTCAGTCGATGCCGTGCGCACGCTCGTCCAGCCGGCGACCGTGCTCGCCCTGCAGCAGGCGGCTGCTTATGTGGCCGTGGACGACAGAGTGATGGATTACGCCATCGCCGTGGTGCGTGCCACCCGCGAATCCCCCAATATCGCCTGCGGCGCGGGGCCCCGCGGAAGCATTGCCCTGGTCCGGGTGGCGCGGGCCATGGCCCTCATGGCCGGCCGGGCTTTTGCGACGCCGGACGACGTCAAGGATGCTGCATTGCCGGCGCTGCGTCATCGCATTGCTCCCTCGGCGGAAGCGGAAATCGAGGGACTGACTGCGGATGAGCTGTTGTCAGCGCTCCTGGAACAGGTTGCCGCTCCTCGATCATGACGGTCGTCACCCTTCCCGGCCAGCCATGACCACGTCGTCCCTGCCCATCCCGGAAACCCGTTTGCTGTGGCTACTGGCGCTTTGGCTTCTGCTCGGCATTGCCGCCGTTCCCTGGCCAAAAGCATTGCCCGGCTGGCAGGCCTGGGGAGCGGCGGCGCTCGCCCTCGCGGTCGCCGATGGCTATGCGGGAAGGCGCCGCCGGGGGCGGCTGACGGTCACCCGCAAACTGGCCCGGACCCTGCCCGTCGGCTCCTGGCAGACGATCGGCCTCAAGCTCTCCGCGTCCGGCCCGGTCGCCGGATGGTTGCGGGATCGCCACCCGGCAACCTTCCGTACGTCTGGACTGCCCCTCTTCTTTGATCTCGCTGCGGGGCAATGGATGGAAACCTCGTACCGACTTCACCTCACGACCCGCGGTGCCGAAACGTTTTCCGCCATCGACCTGCGTGTCCGCTCCCCCCTGGGGCTCTGGTCTACGCCCGAAACCCTGCCGGTGGCCGACACTGCCCGAATCTTCCCCGATTTTGCCCGCATTGCCCATTACACCCTGCTGGCGACCGATCACCGGCTTTCCCAATGGGGAATTCTCAACCGACGCCGCCGGGGCGAAGGCATGGAATTCCATCAATTGCGCGACTACCGCCGCGAAGATTCGCCCCGCCAGATCGATTGGAAGGCCAGCGCCCGCCTCGGAAAGCTGATATCGCGCGAATTCCAGGACCAGCGCGACCAGCAGGTGGTCTTTCTTCTCGATTGCGGCAGCCGCATGGGAACCAAGGACGGCGACCTTTCCCACTTCGACCACACCCTGAACGCGCTCCTGCTCCTGGCCTACGTGGCCCTCAACCAAGGCGACGCCGTGGGCCTGCTGACCTTTGGCCACGCCAGTCCGCGCTACATTCCGCCGCGCAAATCGGTCGCCACGGTCAATCGCCTCCTCAACGCAGTCTATGATCTGCAGCCCACCCACCAGGCTCCCGATTATCTGCTCGCCAGCCAGCACCTGTTGCGCCGCCTGGGGAAAAGAGCCCTGGTCATCGTGCTCACCAACCTCCGGGACGAGGATGCCGACACGCTCCAGCCGGCGGCGGCCCTGCTCGCCCGCCGGCACGCCGTCACCATCGCCAATCTGCGGGAATCCATCCTGGACGACCTGCTCGAGGCGCCGGTCGCCGATTTCGATTCGGCCCTCACCCGGGCTGCCGCCCTCCAGGTTTCCGCGGATCGTCAGCGACAAGCGGCCCACCTGCGCCACGGCGGCATCCCCCTGCTCGACGTGAGTCCCGACGCCATGCCAATTACCCTGATCAACCATTACTGGGAACGCAAGCGTTCCGGATCCCTGTGAATTTCCCTGAGGAGTCTCGCCATGAATGAAAACAGCAATCCCTACCAGGCGCCCGTGTCCCGCGTCGCCGATCCCTTTCCCGAAGGAGGCGACTTCGTTCCCGAGGGGCTGCGCCTTGAAGCGAGAGAAGGCATGAACTGGCTGAGCCAGGGCTGGGACCTTTTTCGCCAGGCGCCGGGCATGTGGATCTTGATTACCCTGGTTTTCGTCGTGATCTTCCTGATCCTGGGCAGCATTCCCCTTCTCGGCATCGTCCTCAACCTCGTGATTCCCGTCTTCACCGGCGGCTTCATGCTCGGCTGCAAGGCCCTGGAAGAGGGTGAAGAACTGCGTTTCGGGCACCTCTTCGCGGGCTTTTCCAATCAGGCCGGCAGCTTGATCATGGTCGGACTGATCTACCTGGTTGGACTCGTCGCGGTGGCCCTGGTGGTGATGGTGATCGCTGGTGCCATCGGATTCGGATCGGGCGTACTGCTCGGAAAGACCTCCATGACGGCGGGCCTGCTCCCATTGGTCGTCGGGCTGTTGGTAGCGGTGCTTGTCCTGCCTCTGGCCATGGCCGTCTGGTATGCCCCGGCCTTGGTTCTTTTTCACCGTCAAGGCCCGTTCGACGCCCTGAAATCCAGTTTCTCAGCCTGTCTGAAGAACTTCATGCCCTTTCTGGTCTATGGCCTCGCCTTTCTGGTGCTCGCCGTACTGGCCACGCTGCCCGTCGGCCTCGGGTGGTTCATCCTCATTCCGGTGACCCAGGCGTCGATTTACGCCAGCTACAAGAGCCTGTTCACCCGTTCCTGAAGCGAAAAGGCCAGACCGGAAGCCAAGCGATGCTCGACACCTTGCACCGCGTCGCGACGCCCGAGGGCTGCGAACTGGAACTGCGTATCGCCGGGCCGATCACGCGAGCGCGCGCCTGGCTCTTCGATTTCCTGCTCCGCCTGATCGGCTGGATAGCTCTTGGCATGATCTCCGGCTACGCCGGGAGCCTGGGGTTGGGCTTCTTTCTCGTCGGAACCTTTGTCATCGAATGGTTCTATCCCATTCTCTTCGAGGTTTACCAGGGCGGGCAGACGCCGGGGAAGAAGGCCTGCGATCTCGTCGTCCTCCATGACGACGGTCGTCCAATCGGCTGGAGCGGGTCCTTCATCCGAAATACCGTACGCTTCGTCGACTTTCTGCCCATCCTCTACGGCGCCGGGTATATCGCCAGCCTGCTCAATTCCGAAGGCAAGCGCCTGGGCGACCTCGCCGCCGGGACGGTCGTCGTCCATGCCGACCGGCGCGAAAAACACCATGCCCCATCGGAGCGAAATGGCGGCAGCGAGCCTCCGCCCATAACTCTCGCCCCCGAGGAACAGCAAGCACTGGTCGAATATCATCACCGTTGCGGCCAATTGACCGACGAGCGGGCTCTCGAATTGGCGGCGCTCCCTGGCCCCCTGGTCGCCGGACTCACGCCGGAGCAGGCACGCAGCCGCCTGCTGCGCATAGGCAATTTCCTTTTGGGCGCTTAGCCGTCGCAGCCTGGGCCGGTTAAAATGGCCGTTTTTTTGGGAATCGCACCATGGCCGGACACTCCAAATGGGCCAATATCCAGCACCGTAAGGGCCGCCAGGACGAGAAGCGCGGCGCCGCCTTCTCGAAGATCGCCAAGGAAATCACCGTCGCAGCCAAGATGGGCGGCGGCGACCCGGGCTTCAATCCCCGGCTGCGGGTTGCGGTGGACAAGGCCAAAGCCATCAACATGCCCAAGGACAAGATCGACACCGCCATCAAGAAGGGCACCGGCGAGTTGGAAGGCGTCGATTACGTCGAAATCCGCTACGAGGGCTACGGCATGGGCGGGGCGGCGATCATGGTCGACTGCCTCACCGACAACAAGGTCCGCACCGTGGCCGAAGTCCGCCACGCCTTTACCAAGTACGGCGGCAACATGGGCACCGACGGCTGCGTGGCCTTCCAGTTCAAGCACTGCGGCCAGATGCTCTTCGCCCCCGGCACCGACGAGGCGGCCCTCATGGACGCCGCCATCGAAGCCGGCGCCGAGGACGTCAATACCAATGACGATGGCTCCATCGAAGTGATCACCGGCCCTGCCGACTTCATCGCCGTCAAGGATACCCTCGAGGCGGCCGGCTTCAAGCCGGAATTCGCCGAGGTCACCATGAAGCCCGAAGGCGAAAGCGAACTGACCGGCGACGACGCGGTCAGGATGCAGAAGCTCCTCGACGCCCTGGAAGGTCTGGACGACGTGCAGGAGATCTACACCACCGCCGTCATGGCCGACTGAACGCACGGCGCTCCTCTCAAGGCGGCGCGCCGGCGCCGCCTTTTTCATGCAGAGTCTCTACCCCTTCCTCTTCGTCTTCCTGTGGAGCACCGGCTTCATCGGTGCCAAGTTCGGCCTGCCCTACGCCGAACCCCTCTCCTTCCTCCTTGTCCGCTACCTCATCGTCATCGCCCTGATGACCGTCATCGCCCTCGCCACCCGTGCCCCCTGGCCGCGGGAGCGGCGCCAGTGGCTGCATATCGGCGTCTCCGGCATCCTGGTCCATGCCGTCTACCTGGGCGGCGTCTTCGTCGCCATCGGTCATGGCCTGCCGGCCGGCGTCACCGCCTTGGTCGTCGGAATGCAACCCCTGCTGACGGCGCTTGGCGCGGGAGGCTTTCTGGGGGAACGGGTGAGCGGCCGGCAGTGGAGTGGCCTGGCCCTGGGCTTCGTCGGCGTCGCTCTGGTGGTCTCGGGTTCCTTCAGAGGCGGCGAAGCGCTGGGCTCCATGCTCACCCCCGCCCTGGTGGCGCTGTTCGGCATCACCGCCGGCACCCTGTACCAGAAGCGCTTCTGCGCGCGCTTCGACCTCCGCACCGGCTCCGTCATCCAGTTCGTGCCGACCGCCGCGGTGACCGCTTTGGCCGTGGCCGGATTCGAGGACTTCCGGATCGAATGGACGGGCTCCTTCGCCTTCGCCCTCGCCTGGTTGGTCCTGGTCCTCTCCCTCGGCGCCATCAGCCTCCTCAATCTGCTCATTCGCAGCGGCAGCGCCGTGAATGTGGCCAGTCTCTTCTACCTGACTCCGCCCACCACGGCCCTGATCGCCTGGGCCGTTTTCGGCGAGAGCCTGTCGCTGGCGGCCACCGCGGGTATGATCCTGGCCGTGGGCGGCGTATACCTGGTTGGGCGACCCCGTTAGCGAGTCATCAATCCGCGGCAAAATCAAGGTTCCCGTATGCTTACCCTGGGCGTAGGACTTCCCGACGACATGAACCCCCTGCTGCACGCAGCATTCCTTGCGTCATCCCCCATCCTCGGCTGGGCCACCGGCGGCACTCCCCCGGTCAGTGTGGGCTTACGCCTCCTCGACCTCACCGACGGCTACCGGTGACGACGACGCGCATCCTCGGCATCGATCCGGGACTGCGGGTGACCGGTTTTGGCGTCATCGAGAAACAGGGCAACCAGTTGATCTTCGTCGCCAGCGGCTGCATCAAGTCGAAGGAATCCGACTCCCTGCCCGAACGCATCAAAACCCTGTTTCTGGGCATCAGCGAAGTGGTGTGCACTTACTCCCCAAACCAGGCGGCGGTGGAGAAGGTGTTCGTCAACGTAAATCCCCAATCGACTCTGCTCCTCGGCCAGGCCCGTGGGGCCGCCCTTTCGGCCCTGGTCCATGCCGGCCTGCCGGTGGCGGAATATACGGCGCTTCAGGTCAAGCAGGCCGTCGTCGGCCAGGGCAAGGCCGCCAAGGAGCAGGTGCAGCACATGGTGGTCCGGCTCCTTTCCCTACCCGGGGCTCCGACGGCGGACGCCGCCGACGCCCTGGCCTGCGCCATCTGCCACGCCCACGGCGGGCAAGGGCTGGGAGGCCTCGCCACGGCGGGTTATCGCGTGCGCGGCGGCCGCCTGATAGGATAACGGGATGATCGGACGCCTCACCGGCCTGCTGGCCGAAAAGAACCCGCCCCAGATCGTGCTCGACGTCCACGGCGTCGGCTACGAACTGGACGTCCCCATGAGCACCTTCTACAACCTCCCCGGTACCGGAGAAAAGCTCACGCTGCTCACCCACTTTGCGGTGCGGGAGGACGGCCATTTCCTCTATGGCTTCCTGAGCGAATCGGAGCGCTACGCTTTCCGCCAACTGCTCAAGATTTCCGGCATCGGAGCCCGCACGGCGCTTTCGGTCCTGTCCGGCCTCTCGGTGGCCGATCTGGCAGCGGCGGTCGCCCGCCAGGAAGTGGGAAGGCTGACCAAAATCCCCGGCATCGGCAAGAAGACCGCCGAGCGTCTGCTGCTGGAGCTCAAGGGCAAGCTTGCCGACGCCACCGCTTCTTCTGCGCCGCCCATCGCCGGCGACAGCGCCCAGGACATTCTCAACGCCCTCATTGCCCTGGGCTACAACGAGCGCGAGGCGTCCGGAGCGATGAAGCAACTGCCGGCGGGCATCGGCACCGCGGACGGCATCCGCCAGGCGCTCAAGCTCCTCTCCAAGGTTTGACATGGCGCTGGACACCACCCCGACCTACCTCGCCCGCATCGCCCTGATCGGCTTTCTCATCGCCGGTTGTTTTGCCGTCCTCTGGCCATTCATCGGTGCGGTGCTGTTCGCCTTCGTCCTCTGGGTGTGCACCTGGTCGTTCTACGCCGGCAGGATTCTGCCGCTCGCCCAAGGCCGGAGCGGCCGCGCCGCGACCTTGATGACCCTCCTTCTGATCCTGGTCATGCTCCTGCCCATGATCTTCCTCTCCGGGGGACTCATCGACGGGGTCGAGGGCCTGGTCACCAAGAGCAAGCCCTATTTCGAGCAGGGGCTACCGGCCGAGCCGCCGGCCATCCTCGCCAAGATTCCGCTCTTCGGAGGCGACCTGGACGAAGCCTGGCGGCGCGCCGCCGGGAGCCGCGAAGAACTCAACCGGCTCCTCAAACCGCTCGTCGAACCGACCCGAAAACTTGCGCTTTCCCTCGGCGGGCTCGTCGCCAACGGGCTCCTGCAACTGATTCTGGTCCTGTTCATCCTGTTCTTTCTCTACCGTGACGGCGATGCGGTGGGACGTGCCCTGATTGTTTCCGCCCGCAAGCTGGGCGGAGAGCTGGGCGAGAAGATGCTGGATCTCGCCCGCGGCACGGTGATCGGCGTCATGCTCGGCCTCGTGGGCACGGCGGCTGCGCAAGGCGCCGTGGCCCTGATCGGCTTTCTCATCGCGGGCGTGCCTGCCGCGCTACTCCTGGGTTTCGCCACCTTCTTCCTCTCCCTGGTCCCGGCCGGTCCGGTACTCCTGTGGGGAGGGGCCGCCTGGTGGCTCTACGATTCCGGCCAGACCGGCTGGGCCATCTTCATGGTGGCCTGGGGCGTGTTGGTCATCAGCAGCATCGACAATTTCGTCAAACCCATCCTTATTTCCCGGGGTGCGGGGATTTCCATCGCCCTGATCGCCCTCGGCGTCCTGGGTGGGGTGATGGTCTTCGGCTTCATCGGCATTTTCCTCGGACCCGTGCTGCTCGCCCTCGGTCATGCGATGATCGTCGCCTGGACCCGGGAAGAAGCAAGACCATGATCGAAACCGACAAGTTCGCCGGCGACCGCCTCATTGCCCCGCAGGCGAAATCGGCCCAGGAAGAGGCCCTGGAACGGGCGCTTCGGCCCAAGCGTCTCGCCGACTACACCGGCCAGACGAAAATCCGCGAACAACTGGAGATCTTCATCCAGGCAGCGAGGAAGCGGGGCGATTCGCTGGATCACGTCCTGCTCTTCGGTCCCCCAGGACTGGGCAAGACCACCCTCGCCCACATCGTCGCCCACGAAATGGGGGTCAATCTGCGCCAGACGTCCGGGCCGGTTCTGGAACGGGCCGGCGATCTCGCCGCCATCCTCACCAATCTGGAACCCCACGACGTCCTTTTCATCGACGAAATCCACCGCCTGAGTCCGGTCGTCGAGGAAATCCTCTACCCGGCCCTGGAGGATTTCCAGATCGACATCATGATCGGCGAAGGGCCGGCCGCCCGCTCGGTGAAACTCGACCTGCCCCCTTTCACCCTGGTCGGCGCCACCACTCGGGCCGGCATGCTGACCAACCCCCTACGAGACCGCTTCGGCATCGTCGCCCGCCTGGAGTTCTATTCCCCGGCCGAACTGCAGAGCATCGTCACCCGTTCGGCGACGCTGCTCAACGCCCCTCTCGACGCCGAAGGCGCCCTCGAAATCGCCCGCCGCTCGCGCGGCACGCCGCGCATCGCCAACCGACTGCTGCGCCGCGTACGCGACTACGCCGAGGTGAAAGCCGACGGCAGCATTACGCGTACCGTCGCCGATGCGGCGCTGGCCATGCTCGACGTCGACCCGGCCGGCCTCGACATCATGGACCGCAAGCTCCTCGCTGCCGTCATCGACAAGTTCGGCGGCGGCCCGGTGGGGGTAGACAATCTGGCCGCAGCCATCGGCGAAGCCCGCGACACCATCGAGGATGTCCTGGAGCCCTACCTCATCCAGCAGGGCTATCTGCAACGGACTCTGCGCGGGCGCATCGCCACCCCGGCTATCTACCGCCATCTGGGCCTGGCCGAACCCAACAGCGCCGTGGTTCGCGATCTGCTGTCGGAAGAATAGCCATGGCCAGCCGGGAGTTCGCCGACACCGTCGTCGAATGGCTGGAACCGATGGGGGTCGTGCGGGCCAAGCGCATGTTCGGCGGCTACGGCCTCTATCTGGACGGCCTCATGTTCGCCCTCATCGCCGACGACACCCTCTACGTCAAGGCCGACGCCGAAAACCGCGGAGAATACGAGAAGCGGGAGATGGCTCCCTTCCACTACCAGCGCCAGGGCAAGACCGTCACCATCGCCTACCACGCCGTCCCGGCCGAAGCCCTGGACGACCGCGGCGACCTTCTGGCGCTGGCCCGCCTCGGCTTCGCCGCCGCATTGCGGGGGCGGAAGCCGGCGCCAGCCGCCAAGCTACCGACGACGCCCCACCCGGCTCGCAGCAAGCAGGCCAAGTCCGCCCAGTAGCAGGGCGACGCTGCCCGGCTCGGGGACACTGCTGGCGGTAAAGATATAGTCGAATCCGACCGTGGCATCCGGCGTGTCGAGGCGCAGCACGGCGATGTTGAAGGGCGCGAGAGGCCAGTCAGGAGGGCCTCCGACATAGGGGCCGCGGGCGATGAAATAGTCGATGGCACCGTCCGGCGTATCCGCTCCCACGGTCCGATCCGGACTGTTACCGACGATGGGGACGGCACTCGCCGTCGCCAGATCGTCGCCAAGGAAAAGGTCAAGGTGGGCCAGACCGCCGACCTGGTTGGCGTAATCGAGGATCGCCAGCGCCAAGAAATTGATCGGCGACTCGAACTGCATCACGAAGTACTGGGGGACCGGCTCACCGACCGCCGTGTCGCTGGTCAGGAAAAAATGGTCGGCGATGTAATTGCGGGGGTCGCCGAGAACCCCGGGGGCATTGCCGTAGGTGCCGTGGGGGTGGGTCAGCCCGTAGCCCGCCAGCGGGTCGATCTGCCCGATGCGGGCGCGCCAGTCCACGCTTCCGGGCGAACTGCCAAATCCGAAGCGTACCTGATTGCCACCAATGCCGACCCAGTCGTTCAAGACCTGACCCGTCGTAAAGCCCGACTCAAAATTCTGCGTCGCGCGACGCATTCCCGGGCCACTCGTCAGGGCATAGGTGAGAAAGCCAACGGCGTCGAACCTCGCAGCTTCGTCGAGATCGATCAAAGACGGACTCGGATCATAGCTGACGTCTCCCCAGGCGCCGTACGCAGGAAGAGTGAATAAGGCCCCTGCGACGGACAAGGCGAGCAGCGCGTTGCGATTCATGTTTGAGGCCTCCCTGGAAAAGCATTGGATACATGTCGGTTGCCATAGGAATATGCCATCCGGCCTATTGATATGCAAGTCGGCTAATTGACTGCCGCCACGATCGCGCCTCCCGACTTCATCGTCGCTTCCTGGCCCGGGACAACGGGAGCTCTGCGACAAGGCTCCGGACAGACCCTGCGACCGGGTCCCGGTCCGCCTGGTCGAAGGCTGCGCGGACTGTCAGCAGCCACTCGGGCTTTCCAGAGGGGCCTGGGTCGGCGCCAGCGTAGTTCCATCGGTGGAAAGACTCGCCGCAGCCCACCACCTACAATGGCCCATGGTCACCCGCACCATTCCCACCTACTGCGCCCTCTGCATCTCCCGCTGCGGCTGCCTCGCCACGGTGGACGATGGCCGCCTGCTGCGCGTTGATCCCGATCCGGAGCACCCCACCGGTCGCGCCATCTGCATCAAGGCCCGGGCGGCCCCCGAATTGGTGGCCCACCCGGATCGTCTGACCACGCCTCTGGTCCGAACCCGCCCCAAGGACGGGGGTGATCCGGGCTGGCGACCGATTTCCTGGGACGACGCGCTCGCTCTCGCGGGCGATCGACTCAATTCAGCAGGCCCCCGGGCCACCGCGTTTGCGGTCGCTACACCCAGCGGTACCGCCATCGCCGACAGCTTCGGCTGGATCCATCGGCTCGTCCACCTGTGGGGCAGCCCCAACCTGGTTTTCGCCACCGAGAATTGCAACTGGCATCGGGATTTCACTCCGCGCCTGACCTGGGGGGATACGCTGGGTACCCCGGACTTTGCGCAGGCCTCCACCATAGTCTTGTGGGGGGCCAACCCGGCGGCGACTTGGCTGGCCCAGGCCGAACGCATCCGGGCCGCCCAACGCCGTGGGGCACGCCTCCTGGTTGTCGACCCGCGCCGGGCGGGCCTTGCCGGAGGAGCCGACTGCTGGATACCGGTTCGCCCAGGCAGCGACGCCGCTCTCGCTCTGGGTCTCATCCGTCTATTGCTCGCCGGCGGCCATGCCGATGTGGACTTCCTGCGGCGCCATTCGGACGCCTTCGACCCTGTGCCGGAGGGGTCCGGAACCGTCCTCGAGCGCCTGGAAGCCGAGGTCGCCCCCTGGACACCGGAGCGCATCGCCAAGGTCTGCGGAGTCGCGTCCGAAGACCTGAAGCGCGCCGCCGAGCTGCTCGCCGTCCGGCCCGTCTCGCTCGTGACCTGGACCGGCACCACCCAGCAGCCGAATGCGACGGCCGCCAACCGGGCGATCCACTGCCTTTACGCCCTGACGGGCAGTCTGGGACGGCCCGGGGGCAACCGCTGGTTCCCACGACCGGCAGTGAAGGATATCGCCGGCTTCGGAGACGTCTCGCCCACCATCCGCTCGCAGGCGCTGGGCCTGGACGATCGTCCGCTAGGACCCCCTTCGCGGGGATGGATCACCAGCCGCGACCTGTTCCGCACGGTAATGACCGGCGACCCCTATCCCGTGCGCGCCCTGGTCGCCTTCGGCAGCAATTTCCTGGTTTCCAAGCCCGCCACCCGCCATGCCGAAGCAGCCCTCGCCAGACTAGACTTTTTCTTGCAGACCGAACTTTTCGAAACACCCACTGCCCGCTGGGCCGATCTGCTCTTGCCCGCAGCCTCGTGTTGGGAACGCGAGGGGCTGCAGGCCGGATTCCTGGCGGACGGACCCGCCGAAGCCCATATCCAGTTGCGCCCGGCCGTCGCCCGGCCTCCCGGCGACGCCTGGCCGGATACCCGCATCGTCTTTGCCCTCGCTCACCGATTGGGTCTTGCCGACGCCGTTTTCGCCGGGTCGCCGGAAACGGGGCTCGCCCAGATCCTTGCCCCCTGCGGGCTCACTCCCGCTGACCTGCGCACCACTCCCCGCGGACTCTGCGCACCCCGGCTCACCGCTGAGGCACCTCCCCCGCGAGTCTCCCTGTGGAGCCGCGATCTCACCGCCATCGGAGCCGATGCGCTGCCCTCGGCAAGCAACCCGGAGCCTGACCCGACTTTTCCTTTTCTGCTCACCTGTGGCAAGACGGCGGCCTATTGCCACAGCCAGTTCCGCCAACTGCCCAGCCTGCGGCGGCGCCAGCCCAGGCCCGAGGCCGAGCTTGCTCCCGACGTGGCCGCCGCTAGAAATATTGCCGACGGCGACCCCATCGTTGTGCGAACCGCCCAGGGCGCGATGCACTGCCATGCCCGCCTCAACCCGGACCTGGCGGCAGGAACGGTCTGGGCCCAGTACGGCTGGTGGGATTCCCGGCGGCCGGTGGATTACAACGCCTGCATGGACGGCGAGCTATTCGATCCGGTAGCGGGGAGTAACGCCTTGCGCGGCGTCGGGTGCGACATACTGCGAGACGACCGTGGGAAGACGGCCTAAGCATCCCGCCTCGCGACCCCGCGTCTAAAACCCGGCGAAATTCGCCCTCCGTCGGGGCGTGCAAGGCCAAACCGCTTCCAGTCGCGTGCACTTACGACTAAAGTTAGGGCTCTTTGCGTCGTTGATTCGGTAACTTTACAGAAATCATTCACCATGAAGATCAATCTGCCCGTCACCAACAACGAACTCCTGCTCAGCGTCGACGATTCCATCGTCACCCGGACCGACGCCAAGGGCATCGTCACCGAAGCCAATGACGACTTTTGCCGCATCAGCGGATTTGCCCGCGAAGAACTGATCGGCAAGAATCACAATCTGGTCCGCCACCCCGACATGCCGCCTGAAGCGTTTGCCGATCTCTGGCAGACCCTCGAGGCCGGCCTGCCGTGGTCAGGGCTGGTCAAGAACCGCCGCAAGAACGGCGACTTCTATTGGGTCAAAGCCCATGTTGCGCCGGTCATGGCAAACGGGCGCGTGGACGGTTACATCTCCTCGCGAACTATGCCTTCGCGGGAGGAAGTGGCGGCGACAGCACCGGTGTACGCAGACCTCAAAGCCGGCAACAAACGCTATTTCATCCGCCGCGGCCGAGCCTACCGAAATTCGCTCTGGCAGCGCTATCTCGCCATACCCTTCGGGCAACTCAACCTGTTCGGCAAGAGCCTCGTCAGCATCGCCGCCTTCATCGCCGTATCCCTGCTCTGCGGCATCCTTACCCTGGCTACCGTGAACGCGGTCAAGGTAGGCGGACCGGTGTACGACCGCATCGTCGCCAACAAGGACCTGCTCGCCGATATCCTGCCCCCGCCGGAATACCTGCTCGAAGCCTGGTCATCCGCCCTGGAGATGGAGGATGCCGCACCGGCCGACCTCGACCGTCTCGTCGAGGATGGGAAGAAACTGAGCGCCGACTTCGACGAACGCTACAAGTATTGGGCCGAAAACCTGCACGACGAAGCGCTGAAGGCTTCGCTCACCGGCGAGGTTTACCCTTCGGGCAAGGCTTTTCTGGCCTTCCGAGACCAGAAGTGGATTCCCGCGGTCCGGGAAAAGAGCGCCGACCTCAAGAGCCTGAAAGCCGAGATGGGGACGCTCTACAAGCGGCACAGGGCGGCCATCGACAAGCTGGTGGGGGCGTCGAACAAGGCGACGGCCAGTGTCGAGACCGAAGCGCGGGAATCGCTGCAAGCGAGTTTGACCAGGCTGGCCCTTGCCGGCGGGGTGGGTTTGACCCTCGCCATGCTGATCAGTCTGGCCATCGCGCGGGGGATCAACCGCTCCGTGGGTGGCGATACCGACTACGTCAGAGAGGTCGTCAATCACATCGGGTCGGGCAATCTCGGCATTTCGGTGAAGCGGGATCCGAGCAACGACGACAGCATTGCCTCTACCCTTGCGCGCATGCGCAACCGCGTTCGGCAGACCATGGTCAATCTCCGGCAGAGTGCCGAAAACATTCGCGATCGTTCGGCGAAAACCTTCGTCGCCGCGAAGCAGGTGGAGGAAGCATCGGAGCAGCAGTCGGCAGCCGCGTCCAGCATCGCCGCCAGCATCGAGGAACTGTCGGTGAGCATCGCCCAAGTGGCGACCCGCGCGTCGGATGTGCGGGAAACGTCGAACCGCGCGGAAAAACTGGCCGGCGAGGGAGCCCTGGTCGTGGGGAATGCTCTCGAAGCCATGAGCACTATCGCCACCATTGCCAAGGAATCCTCGGAAAGCCTGAACGCCCTGTCGGCCCGGTCGCAGGAGATCGACAGCGTGGTCTCGGTCATCCGCGAGATCGCCGATCAGACCAACCTGCTGGCGCTGAATGCTGCCATCGAAGCCGCACGGGCCGGGGAATCCGGCCGCGGCTTCGCCGTGGTCGCCGATGAGGTGCGCAAACTCGCCGAACGGACCGCCACGTCTACCGTGGAAATTTCGCGCATCGTGGGCGATTTGCGCACCGGCCTTTCAGATTCGACCAGCCGCATGGATGAAGGCGTCTCCCGGGTCGAGGAAGGTTTGGTCCTCGCCACATCGGCGCGGCAAGCGATTCAGGACATGCGGCAGAGTGCCCAAAACGTCGGCGAAGCGGTGTCCGAGATCACCGTGGCGGTCAACGAACAGCGTGCCGCCAGCCAGGAAATCGCCCAGCAGGTCGAGCAAGTCGCCAGCGCGATCCAGTCCAACCTCGTCCAGGTCCAGGCCGCTTCGGGAGCCGCCGAGGATATGAGCGTCGAGGCCCAACGCCTACTCCTGACCGCACAACGCTTCTCGTAAGCGCTGCCGCCAACCGGGAAGCCCTCCCGCGCGATGCCCGAAGCGGCGGGTCCCTCCCTCGCTTTCACCCGAGCTCCCGGCCGGAACCCCTGGCGTTTTCGGCGAAGCACCCGAGTTTGGTCCGCAGACGATGAATCCCGGAGCCCACTGCACTGGGCGTGAGAGGGGCAAATGCTCTTGCCGCCGCGGAATCCTATCGGGGATTTTGTGGCTCGCTTAACCCCTTTTTCGGACTCTGCGCGTTTACCGGCAGCAATACCACTCGTTCAAGGAGTTTTCATGAAGCGACTTGCTACCGCCCTGGGCATTGCCCTGGCCAGCGCCACTGCCCAAGCCTTTTGCGGATTCTACGTCGGCAAGGCCGACGCCAATCTGTTCAATGAAGCGTCCCAGGTCATCGTCGTACGCGACGGCGACAAGACCGTGGTCAGCATGCTCAACGATTTCAAGGGAGACCTCAAGGAATTCGCCGTCGTCGTTCCGGTACCGACTGTCCTCCAAAAGGGTCAGGTCCACGTCGGCGAGAAAAAGCTCTTCGACCGCTTGGATGCCTACTCCGCTCCGCGACTCGCCGAATACTACGACCCCAATCCCTGCGACCGTCGGCTCTACGAGAGGATGCGCAAGGATATGGCGATGGCCGCCGCGCCTGCATCAGCCGCTGCCCCGGCCCCCGCCAAGGCGCTTGGCGTCACCGTGGAAGCCAGCTTCTCGGTGGGCGAGTACGACATCGTGATCCTCTCCGCCACCCAGTCCGACGGTCTGGAAACCTGGCTCACCCAGTCCGGCTATCGCATTCCCAAGAATGCCGCCAAGGCCCTCGCGCCCTACATCCGGCAGAACATGAAGTTCTTTGTCGCCAAGGTGAATCTGGCCGAGCAGGCCAAGACCGGCTTCCAGATGCTGCGTCCGCTCCAGTTCGCCTACGAATCCGAGAAATTCATGCTCCCCATCCGCCTGGGCATGGCCAATGCCAGCGGACCCCAGGATCTCATCGCCTACATGCTGACCAGGAACGGCCGGGTGGAGACGACCAATTACCGCACGGTCAAGCTGCCCGCCAATATGGATCTCCCCGTCTTCCTCAAGCAGGGCGACGAATTCCGCAATTTCTACAAAGCGATGTTCGGCGAACAGGCGAAAAAGGAGGGCTACCGGGTGGCCTTCACCGAATACTTCTGGGACATGAGTTGGTGCGATCCCTGTGCCGCCGATCCGCTGTCGCCGGAGGAATTGCGCCAGGCGGGAGTCTTCTGGATGGTGCCCCCCAACCCAGGCTCCGCAGCGCCTGCGCCCTCGATCCTGCCCCGCGGTCCAATTCCGGGCGGAGGTGCCCAGCCGGTAATGCTGACCCGAATGCACATCCGCTACACCCCGGAGACCTTCCCGGAAGACCTGATGTTCCAGGAAACCAAGGACCGCCAGAATTTCCAGACCCGCTACGTCCTGCGCCATCCGGCCAAGGTCGCCCCCGAGGCCTGCCCGGAGGCCAAGGCCTATCTGGAAGGGGTCGCCCGTCGCCAGGAGCAGGAAGCCCAGCAACTGGCCAGCCTCACCGGCGGCGACATCGACGCCATCCGGCGCAAACTCGACCTGCCGCCGGCTCCAACGCAAAGACCCTGGTGGGAGGGATTGTGGAAATGAGCCTCCGTAAGATCAAGGTCAAGTCCTTTTATGGGCTGCCCCGTCCGTGGGGGCGTGGATTGAAACCGGATCCGCGCCTATTCCAGATCGCCTTCCAGGCCACGCTCCTGACCGTGGGCGCGCTGCTACGCGACTTCAGCCTGCTGCCGGCGCAGATGGCGTTAGGCATCGCCGCCGCCACGGCAACCCAGGCCTTCTGGATTCGCATCCTGAACCTCAGGGGCGTCGGTTACCTCAGCCCAATCATCACGGGCTTGGGGCTTTCCTTGTTGCTGCGGGCCGATTCCCTCTGGCTACACCCACTGATCGCCTGCCTCGCCATCAGCGGCAAATTCTTACTGCGGGTGCGGGGCAAACACGTCTTCAACCCGGCCAATTTCGGAGTCGGCATCGCCTTGCTCTTCCTGCCCGGCACCTGGGTATCCCCGGGGCAGTGGGGCAACGACCTGGGTCTGGGCGTTCTCCTGGTGGCGCTGGGCGCGACGGTGGCGAGCCGGTCGCGGCGCGACGACGCGGCGTGGCTTTTTCTGGGGACTTTCTTGGGGATCTCTGCCCTGCGCCTGCTGCTCCTTGGCTATTCGCTGCAACGGGGCTGGGAAATCCTCTGCCATCAAGCCTTGAACGGTGCCCTGCTGCTCTTCGCCTTCTTCATGATCTCGGACCCCATGACCCTGCCCGACCACCCCATGGCCCGCCGTCTGCATGTGGTGCTGGTCGCGATGGGAGCGTCGGCATGGCAGTTCCTCCTCTTTCGCCCGAGCGGGCCGCTGTGGGCGCTGCTGGTCCTCGCCCCCCTTGTGCCGCTCTGGGATTTCCTCTGGCCTTACAAGAAATATCAATGGGATAGCAACACTCCGTTACAAGGAACTTGAAGCGTATGCGGTAGAATGGCGGCCCATGAAATATGAACAAAAAGCCAATGCCTTCGCCATCCCCGTGCGCATCTACTACGAGGATACCGATGCCGCCGGTGTGGTCTATTACGCCAACTACCTGAAGTATTTCGAGCGCTGCCGCACCGAATGGATGCGTCTGGTCGGCCACGATCAGTCCGCCTTGGCCCGGGAGGCGGGAATCGCCTTCGTGGTGCGGGCGGTGAGCTGCGAGTACCTGAAGCCTGCCCGCCTCGACGATGCCCTCAGCGTGGGCCTGGAAGTCGAGAAACTCGGCCGCGCCCAGGTGGTCTTCCGTCAACACGTGCGGCGCGGCGACGAGGAACTCGTCACCGGCACGGTCCAGATCGTCTGCGTCAATGTGGAAAAAATGAAATCCGCCCCCATCCCCGATTTCCTGCGGGTCAAACTGGAAGCCCTGCAATGAACGTCAGCCAAGACCTTTCCATCCTCCAGCTCATCCTCAATGCCAGCGCCGTGGTGCAGGTGGTGATGGCCATCCTGATCGGCGTTTCCTTCATGTCCTGGTACTACATTTTCATGAAGTGGTTCGCGGTGCGCCAATCCCGCAGGCAGACCGAGACCTTCGAGAAGGATTTCTGGTCCGGCGGCGATCTCAACAATCTTTACAACAGCGCAGTGAACGACCGCCACCACGCCGGGTCCATGGAACGCATCTTCGAAGCCGGGTTCCGCGAATTCACCAAGCTCAAGGGCCAGAAGAACCTCGACTCCAAGGACGTGGTGGACGGCTCCCGCCGGGCCATGCGGGCCACCTATCAGCGGGAGATGGATCGCCTCGAATCCCATCTCGCCTTCCTCGCCTCGGTGGGGTCGGTGTCTCCCTATATCGGCCTGTTCGGTACCGTCTGGGGCATCATGCACGCCTTCCGGGGACTGTCCAACGTCGGCCAGGCGACGCTGTCGTCGGTCGCCCCCGGCATCGCCGAGGCCCTGGTGGCAACGGCCATCGGCCTCTTCGCGGCAATTCCGGCAGTGCTGGCCTACAACCGCTTCTCCCACGACATCGACCGCCTGGCGACTCGCTTCGAGAGCTTCATGGAAGAGTTTTCCAACATTCTTCAGAGGCAGATGAGGTAAGTCCATGCGCCCCCGCCGCCTGAAAAACGAGATCAACGTGGTCCCCTACATCGACGTCATGCTGGTGCTCCTGGTCATCTTCATGGTGGCGGCGCCGATGATGACCACCGGCAGCATCGACCTACCGAGCGTCGGCAAGGCCTCGCAGGTGCCCACCGCCCCCCTGGAGGTCGGCATCAAGGCCGATCTCACCCTCACCCTCACCGACCGTGCCGGCAAGGGCGTCGAAACCCCCCTTAGCCGCAGCGAGTTGAAGGCTGCCCTGGCTGCCGCCCAGGAGAAGAATCCGGACCAACCGGTGCTTATCGTGGGGGACAAGAGTGTGAAATACGAGGCCGTCCTGTCGGTCATGGACGAACTCCAGCACGCCCAGGTCAAGCGTGTCGGCCTGCTGGTGCAGCCCCTGGGTAAATGATCCCGGATCAGCGCCCGGAACCCGGCCAGCGCTCCGCGCTGGTCCTCACCGTCCTCATGCATGTGGTGCTGGTGGCGGTGCTCTTCCTCGGCGTTCAATGGAAGCGCAGCCAGCCGGAATCGGTGGAAGTCGAACTGGTGTCGAGCCGCCCTGCTCCGCCCACCCCCGCGCGCCCGCCGCCTCCGGAACCAAAACCGGAACCGAAGCCGGAACCCAAGCCCCAGCCCAAGCCCGAACCTAAGCCCGAGATCAAGCCTCCCCCCAAGCCCGACATCGCGCTCAAGGAAGAGAAGAAGCCGCCCAAACCTGAGCCCAAGCCCGAACCCAAACCGGAACCCAAGGCCGACCCGTTCAAGGAAATGCTCGAGCGCGAAAAACGCGAGCAGCTGCAGCGCGATCTCACCGCCCAGGCGCGGCGGGAAACCGAGATGAAGGCGGCCGCGGAAGCCGAGCAGCGAACGGCGGCCAGCCGCCGCGGGCTGGCCGACTGGGTGAGCAAGATCACGGGCAAGATTCGGGGCAACATGGTCCTGCCCCAGGGAATCCAGGGCAATCCCCAGGCCGAATTCTCGCTGACGCTGCTCCCTTCGGGGGAGGTCATGCAACCGGTGCGGCTCAAGAAATCGAGCGGGAATCCGGCCCTCGACGCCGCCATTGAGCGGGCCATCCTGAAATCCTCACCGCTGCCCAAGCCCGACGACCCGGCGGTGTTCCAACGCATGCTGGAAATCAAGTACAAACCCTACGAAGAGTAGAATCTCGCCAATTTTCAAGTCTTTGCCGCCTATGTCCGCCATTTCCCGCCGCCTTTTCCTGGGTTTTGCCCTGCTCCTCGCCGGAGCCGCTTCCGCCCAATTGTCCATCGAGATCACCGGCGCCGGAGCCAATCGCATTCCGGTGGCCATTGCCGATTTCGCCGGTGACGCCGGTCTCGCCCGCGCGCTGACTTCGGTCATCCGCGGCGATCTGGAGCGCAGCGGACTCTTCCGCCTCGTGGACACCTCCGGCGCCGCACTGAACGAATCGTCGGCCATCGATTTCGTCGACTGGAAAGACCGCGGTGCCGACGCCATTGCCGCCGGCAGCCTGGGAACCGCCCCCGACGGCCGCCTGGAGGCGCGTTTCCGCCTCCATGACGTGAATAAGCAAGTCACGCTGGGTGGCGCAGCCTACGTGACCTCCACTGCCCAGTTGCGGGCCGCCGGCCACCGCATCGCCGACGCCATCTACGAAAAACTCACCGGCGAGAAGGGCATTTTCTCGACCCGCATTGCCTACGTCGTCAAGTCCGCCGGTCGCTACGAGCTTCAGATTGCCGACGCCGACGGTCAGAATGCCCAGCCGGCCCTGGTTTCCAAGGAACCGATCATCTCGCCGACCTGGTCGCCGGACGGCAGCCGGGTGGCCTACGTCTCCTTCGAGAACAAGAAGCCGATCATCTTCGTCCATTCGCTGGCCACCGGAAAGCGGCAGGTCGTCGCCAATTTCAAGGGGTCCAATTCGGCTCCCGCGTGGTCGCCGGATGGTAGCCGCCTGGCCATCGTCCTCACCAAGGATGGCAATTCGCAGATCTACACGGTTGCCGCGGATGGAAGCGGGGTCCAGCGCCTCACGACGTCGCCGGCCATCGACACCGAACCCCGTTGGGCAGCCGACGGTTCGGCCCTTTACTTTACTTCCGATCGCGGCGGCAGCCCCCAAATCTACCGCGCCTCCGCCGACGGCAGCGGTGCCCAGCGGGTCACCTTTGACGGAAGTTACAACGTTTCCCCGCGTCCCGCGCCGGATGGCAAGACGCTGGCCTACATCACCCGCCGCGAGGGTCGCTTCCAGCTCGCGGTGATGGATGTCGCCAGCCGTCAGGTCCAGGTGCTGACCGATTCGCACAAGGACGAGTCCCCCAGTTTCGCGCCCAATGGCCGCATGATCCTGATCGCCACGGAAATGGGCGGGCGGGGCGTGCTGTCTGCGGTGTCCTCCGACGGGCGCATCAAGCAACGCCTCAGCATTTCCGCCGGCGACGTGCGCGAGCCGGCCTGGGGCCCCTTCCTTCGTTGACCCACTTCTTCAAGCGGAGCTTCACCATGAACAAACTGATCGTTTCCCTTTTCGCCATCGCAGCGCTCCTTGCCGGTTGCGGCAACAATCCTCCGGCCGACCAGGGGCCGGCGGCTCCGGTCGAGAGCCGCGGTGCCGACTCAGGCACCGGCGTCGCCAAAGTCACTGTCGACAATGTCGACAGCAGCGGGCTGCCGCGGGAGCTCACCGACCCCAAGAGCATCCTCTCCAAGCGCAGCATCTACTTCGACCTCGACAAGTACGACATCAAGGACGAATACAAGGACCTGGTCGCCGCCCATGCCAAGTTCCTGAACGCCAATCGCGGTTTCAAGGTCCTGCTCCAGGGCAATACCGACGAACGCGGCAGCCGGGAGTACAACCTTTCCCTGGGCCAGAAACGTGCCGATGCGGTCAAGAAATCCCTGATCCTGCTGGGCGTCAAGGAAGACCAGGTCGAATCCGTGAGCCTGGGTAAGGAAAAGCCGTCCTGCACGGAATCCACCGAGGATTGCTGGAGCAAGAATCGCCGCGCCGACATCCTCTACAAAGGCCCGAGCGGCAAGGGCGAGTTCTGACCATGGTCGGCCTCCCTCATCGACTGAAGCCGGCGCTTCGGGCGACGGCCTGGTGTTTCATAGGCGCCGTGCTCGTCGGGACAGCGCCCACCGCCCGGGCTGGACTTTTCGACGACGACGAGGCCCGCCGCCAGATTTCCGACATCAAGACTCGCTTCGAGACGCGGTTTGACCAGCAGGCGCGGGCCCAACTCGACCTGGCCGGGCAAATTCAGAAGCTGATCGATGAGAATGCCCGCTTGCGCGGCCAGATCGAAACGCTGCAGTACGAACTCGATACGGCAAAGAAGCGACAACAGGATTTCTATCTCGACCTCGACACCCGGGTCCGCAAGCTCGAACCCCAGCCGGGAGCCAGCGCCGCCGCACCCGAAGCCGCTCCGGCGCAGGCCGCGAAACCGGCCGTGGATCCGGCAGCGGAGGGCCAGGAATACGAGGTGGCCCTCAATCATTTCAAGGCCAACCGCTTCAAGGAATCGGCCGCCGCCTTCGCGGCATTCCTGCAAAAACACCCGGAAAGCGACCTCGCTCCCAACGCCCAGTTCTGGCTCGGCAATGCCTGGTTCGCCCAGCGGGACTGCAAGAAAGCCATCGAAGCCCACAGCTACGTGGTAAGCAAGTGGCCGGACAGCCCCAAGGCGCCGGACTCGCTACTGGCCGTCGCCGGTTGCCAGCAGGAAATGGGCAACCCTGCCGGCGCCAAGCGCACCCTGGAGTCCCTGGTGAGCAAGTATCCGACTTCCCCGGCAGCCGAGAGCGCCCGGCAGAAACTCAAGAAGAAGTAGCGTTTGACCCTGCGTATCAGCGAGATCTTCTATTCGCTCCAAGGCGAGGCATCCCGCGTTGGACTGCCGACGGTGTTCATCCGATTGACCGGCTGCCCGCTGCGCTGTACGTGGTGCGATACCGCCTACGCCTTCACGGGTGGCAGCACGATGACGCTTGCAGGCATCCTGGATAGCGTCCGCGCTTACCCTACCCGGCAGGTGTGCGTAACGGGAGGCGAGCCACTCGCGCAAAAGGGCTGCCTGCGCCTCCTGAAAGCCCTGTGCGATGCCGATTACAACGTTTCGCTGGAGACCTCCGGTGCTCTCGACATCGGATCGGTGGACCCGCGGGTTTCACGCATTGTCGATCTGAAAGCCCCCGGCTCTGGCGAAGCCGGGCGCAATCGCTGGGAAAACGTTGAACTCCTGCGTCCAGCAGACGAAGTCAAGATTGTCGTCGCCTCGCGCGACGATTACGAATGGGGTCGCGCGGTCCTTGCCGAGCGCGACCTCGCCAAGCGCTGTCCGGTCCTCTTCTCGCCCGCCCAGGGCTGCGTCGATCCCGCCGAGCTCGCGAGCTGGATCCTTGAAGACGGGCTACCTGTGCGCTTCCAGCTTCAACTCCACAAGATGCTTTGGGGTAACATGCGGGGGAAGTGACCGAGGAGCCGCCATGCCCGCCAATCGCCGCCAGTTCTCGCGTATACGGTTCCGTACCGATGCGCGGCTCTACCTCCCCAACCTCGAAACCGACGTCGAAATCGTCGACCTTTCCCTGCGGGGCGCCTTGGTTGCCGCGCCCGCGGAGGTCTACGCCGCCGTCGGCACGCCGTGCACCTTGCGCCTACGCCTCGACGAACTGGGGACCACCATCCGCATGGAAACCACGGTGGTCCATCGGGAAGGGGGCTATTACGGACTGCATTGCCGGGAAATCGACCTCGACAGCATCACCCATCTGCGCCGCCTGCTGGAATTGAATCTGGGCGACGAAGCGCTCCTGCACCGGGAACTCAACCGTCTCGGCGCCCCCTGATCGCGAAGGTGAAACGCGCGACCGCGGTCACCTCCGCCCCCGCCAGCTCCGCCGAACAGACTTCTGTGAGCTAGGGCGCGAAATTCCGGCGCGCCCCTCGGCAAACCGGCACTGGCTGAAGCGGGAGCTCGATGTGCGCCTGCTCCCCGCTTTTGGGCAATCGGCAACGGCAGTATAGTCGTCACTCATGAGCCAAGATTCATTCCCCGCCACCGTCTGCCCGGGAACTCCGCTGCTCTGCGCCACTGCCGGTCTGACCGGAGCTCTCGTCATGGTCATAGAGATCCTCGGCGCGCGGATCATCGGCCCCTTCTTCGGGGTCAGTCTGTACGTCTGGACCGCCCTGATCAGCGTCACGCTACTCGCCCTCGCTCTGGGTTACGCCGCGGGCGGATGGCTCGCCGACCGCCGCCCCAGTGCCGCCATCCTGTATCTGTTGATCGGAATGGCCGGCTGCTGGCTCGTGCTGCTCCCCTTGTTCAAAGCGGCGGTACTCGAGGCGACGATGGGGGCCGGCCTGCGCCTGGGAAGTTTCCTCGCCGCCTCGATGTTGTTTGGCATTCCCCTCGTCCTGCTCGGCTGCGTTTCTCCCTTCCTGTTGCGGCTCGCGGCATTGGATCTGGGCCGGATAGGGCGGACTGCGGGCCTGCTCTATGCCATTTCCACCGCAGGAAGTTTCGTGGGCGCCGCCGGCACCGGCTTCTATCTGCTCGGCAGTTTCGGCGTGATCGCCACCCTCCGCCTTTCCGGCGGCGCGCTGCTCATCCTCGCCTGCGTCTATTTCGCCGCCTCCCGCCAGTGGCGCGCCTTGCCCCTGGCCGCCGGCCTCCTTCCGCTGGTCTGGACACCCCCTACGACGCTGGAGGCGCGTCTGGTGGACGGAACTTCCGCACGCATCGTCTGGGCTCGCGACAGCTTCTACGGAGCGCTCAAGGTGGTCGAATATCAAGGCGGCGGGCTGCGGACCCGGGAATTGACTATCGATGGACTGATCCAGGGCGGTGTGGACGCCGTCAGCGGCCAATCGATTTACGAATACGCCTATCTCCTCGAGCGTTTGCCGCTGGCGCTGCGCCCTGGTGGCCGTAAGGTATTGATGGTCGGCCTCGGCACCGGCGTCGCCGCCCGGGCGCTCGCCGCGCGCGGCCTCGAGGTCGATGTCGTCGAACTCGATCCCCGCGTCCATGAGGCAGCGGTGCGCCACTTCGCCTTCCCTCCGACCATCCCGGTGGCCATCGAAGACGCCCGCACCTTCCTCGCCCAACACGGCAAGGCCTACGACTACCTGCTCATCGATGTCTTCAACGGAGACACCACGCCGGGCTACCTGCTCTCGCGGGAGGCCTTGCGCGCCGCCAAGGCGAGGTTGTCCCCTGGGGGTGTGCTGGCCTTCAACCTCATGGGCAGCACCGATCCCAAAGAGGGCATGCTGCCCAGCATCCTGGCGACCCTGAGCGAACAGTTTCGCACCGTGCGCGTTCAGCCGGCGGGAGTCAAGGCCGATGCAGTCTGGGGCAATTACGTGGTGCTGGCCAGCGACGGACCGGCAGAGTACGCTCGCGCGCCGGACGCCGGCCAGATACACCCCCTGGCTGCCGACGTCCCCGCGCTGCTTCTGTCCCCCCCGCTCCCAATTCAATGGACTGGCGCTGCACCCTTGACCGACGATTTCAACCCCCTGGACCTGCGCGATTCGCGGCTCAAGGAATTGGTGCGTCGCGAGTTGCTGAACACGACGCCTCCGCCCATTCTTCACGCCCTGCCGGGCAATCTGGGCTAGCCCCCGCTCGCTCCGCTGCGGCGCCGAAGAACCCGCCCCAGTCCGCGGGTGCGACGCGCCCCGGGCCCTCCATTCCTCCCGGAACACGAATGGCGTTATAGTCGCCAGCCATGATCAAGAAAGCCGTTGTTCTCCTCTCCGGCGGCCTCGACTCGGCGACCTGCCTTGCCATGGCCCGTCAGCAGGGTTTTGCCTGCCATTGCCTGTCCTTCGACTATGGCCAGCGTCACCGGGCCGAACTCGCAGCCGCCGCCACCGTCGCCCACGCCCTGGGGGCAACCGAACATCGCGTCCTGGACCTGGGACTCGCCCAATTCGGGGGCTCGGCCCTCACCGATGCCTCCATCGCCGTCCCCACCGCTGGAGTAAAACCGGGAATCCCGGTCACCTACGTCCCCGCCCGCAATACGGTCATGCTCTCCCTGGCCCTCGCCTGGGCCGAAGTCCTGGAGGCGCGAGACATTTTCGTGGGCGTCAATGCGGTGGATTACTCCGGTTATCCCGACTGCCGGCCGGAGTACATCGCGGCGTTCGAGCATCTGGCCAACCTGGCGACCAAGGCCGGCGTGGAGGGCAGCGCCTTCTCCGTTCATGCGCCCCTGATCCAGTTGACCAAGGCCCAGATCGTCGCCGCCGGCTCCGCGCTGGGGGTCGATTACGGCCTCACGGTGTCCTGCTATCAGGCCGATGACGCCGGCCGCGCGTGTGGCATCTGCGACTCCTGCCGCCTGCGCCGCGAGGGCTTTGCCGCCGCCGGACTCGCAGACCCGACGCGGTACGCCGGCTGATCCGCCATGTCACAGACCACCGTCGTCCTCGGCCTGGGCTTTGCCTGCGGCGCCGCCTTCGGCGCCCTTTCCCAGCGCACCCGGTTCTGTACCATGGGGGCGTTGGCCGACCTAGTCGCCATGGGCGACAGCAATCGCCTGCGCATGTGGCTGCTGGCGATGGCCACCGCCGTTATCGGCACCTTTCTGTTGCAGGCCGGCGGCCTTGTCGACCTGAGCAAATCCCTCTACCGGAGCGCGTCGTTGCCGTGGCTCTCGCACCTCGTGGGGGGAAGCGCTTTCGGCATCGGGATGGTCCTCGCGTCAGGTTGCGGCGCCCGCAGCCTGGTCCGCCTGGGAGCCGGAAATCTCAAGGCGGCGGTCGTTTTCCTGACGCTCGGCCTGAGCGCCGCGATGACCCTGCGCGGACTCCTCGCCCCCCTGCGGGTCGGCTGGCTCGATACGGCAGTCCTGCACTTCCCTGCAGGTCAACACCTGCCCGCCCTGCTGGCCGAATTCGGCCTCGACCCCGCCGCCTCCCTTGCCATCTGCAGCCTGATCGTCGGCGGCGGCCTGGCCGCCTACTCCCTCGCGGAGCGCGATTTTCGCCGCCGGGATCATCTGCTGGGCGGCATCGGCATCGGCCTGACCGTAGTGGCCGCCTGGTGGGCCAGCGCTCACCTGGGCTACGTCCCCGAAGATCCCGAAACACTCCAGGAAGCCTACTTGGCAACCCAGTCGGGCCGGCCTGAATCTCTGAGCTTCGTCGCTCCTTTTGCCCACACCCTGGATCTTCTGATGCTCTGGTCCGACACCAGCCGCAAGCTGAGCTTCGGGATCGCAGCCTGCGCGGGCGTCGTCTCGGGTGCGGCAGCCATGGCGCTGGCGGAAGGGAGTTTTCGCTGGGAAGGATTTGTGGGAACTGCCGACACCGGCCGCCACCTGATCGGCGGCCTTCTCATGGGCTTCGGCGGAGTCACTGCCCTCGGTTGCACCATAGGCCAAGGGATTAGCGGAATCTCGACCCTGGCCCTGGGTTCCTTCTTGACCCTGGCAGCCATTGCGGCCGGAGCTCTGGTCGCGCTGAAGCTCGAGTACCGCTTCTCCGGCGCAGCATGAGGCGATAGGCTGCGGTTTGACAGCCCCTGGCGCCCTCCTTATAATCGCGCCTCCCTGCTGGGTCGGTAGCTCAGTCGGTAGAGCAGCGGACTTTTAATCCGTTGGTCGCGAGTTCGAGTCTCGCCCGACCCACCACCCTCCGGGAAGTGCGCTAAAATCGCATCCGTTTCACAAGTTCTGGGTCGTTAGCTCAGTTGGTAGAGCAGCGGACTCTTAATCCGTAGGTCGAGTGTTCGAATCACTCACGACCCACCAGAATTCAGACGGCTCTCCGCAAGGAGGGCCGTTTCATTTTGTAGGGGCGGGCCGCGCTCTTGAGTGGCTTTCGGGATAGTCATGGGCATTGCCGCGCGATAAATGAAAAGCCGCCGGACCGGATGGGTCGGGCGGCTTTGGTGTTTCTGGTGGTGATGGGCAGAATCGAACTGCCGACCTATGGGTTATGAATCCATCGCTCTAACCGTCTGAGCTACATCACCACACAATGAGGGCGCGCATTATAGTTTGGCCGCGCAACCGGGGTCAACGGCGCGACGCTGGGCTATAATCCCGGCATGCCTATTCCAGCCGCCATTGCCGCCGCCATCGTCAACAGCGTGATGAATGCTGTTACCCAGATGCCGTCCGCACCTCCGCAGGCGAATTCGCAGCAGACGGCAGTCATTGCCCTGGCCCGTAGCTTTCCCGAAGACTCCAAAGCCGGTGAGCTGCTCCCTCCCATCCAGAGGGAGTTGCAAATCAGCGGAAAAACCCTGTTTGCGGCCCCGGGCCTCCAGATTCGCGGCCCAAGCAACCTCATCGTCATGCCGAATACAGTCCAGACCGCGCAGAAGATTCGTTACCAGCTCGACCCCACGGGCAACGTCTTCCGGATCTGGATCCTTTCCGCCGCCGAATTGGCGGCCGCCAATTCCCAGTAGTTCCGCCTATGCCTAAAAAGTTGTTCATCCGCACCTTCGGGTGCCAGATGAACGAGTACGATTCGGACAAGATGGCCGACGTGCTCGCCGCCGCCGAAGGCGTCGTCAAGACCGACCGTCCCGACGACGCCGACATCATTCTGTTCAACACCTGTTCGGTAAGGGAGAAGGCCCAGGAGAAGGTCTTCCACGATCTGGGCCGGGTCAAGCACCTCAAGCAACAGAATCCCGACCTGATCATCGGTGTCGGCGGTTGCGTCGCCAGCCAGGAAGGCGACGCCATCGTCGCCCGGGCGCCTTATGTGGACGTGGTCTTCGGTCCCCAGACCCTGCATCGCCTGCCCCAGCTCATCGCTGAGAGGAAGGCCAAGGGCAGGGCCGCGGTGGACATTTCCTTCCCCGAGATCGAGAAATTCGACGCCCTGCCGCCGGCCGAAGTGAAGGGCGCCGCCGCTTTCGTCTCGATCATGGAGGGGTGCTCCAAGTTCTGCACCTTCTGCATTGTTCCGTATACCCGAGGGGGCGAGGTGTCACGCCCCTTTGCCCAGGTGCTCACCGAGGTGGCCGATCTGGCGACCCACGGGGTCAAGGAAGTCACCCTCCTCGGTCAGAATGTGAATGCCTACCGGGGGGACATGGACGGCGCCGAGGAGAAGGCCGATCTGGCCCTGCTGATCGAATACATTGCCGAAATACCGGGAATCGAGCGTATTCGCTACACCACCTCCCACCCGCGGGAGATGACGCAGCGCCTGATCGATACCTACCTCAGGGTACCGAAACTGGTCTCCCACCTGCATCTGCCTGTCCAGGCGGGCTCCGACCGCGTTCTGGCAGCCATGAAGCGGGGGTATACGGCTCTCGAGTACAAATCCATCGTCCGCAAGCTACGGGCCGCCCGGCCCGATATCGCACTTTCCTCGGATTTCATCGTCGGCTTCCCCGGCGAGACCGACGAGGATTTCGAAAGAACCATGAAACTCATCGACGATGTGGGTTTCGATACCTCGTTCAGCTTCGTCTACAGCCCGCGACCCGGCACGCCCGCCCTCGAATTGGCCGACGACACGCCGGCCGCAATCAAGTCCGCCCGCCTGACCCGCCTGCAAAAGCGCATCGAGGAACAGGCCCAGGTCATCAGTCGCGCCATGGTCGGCAGCGTCCAGCGCGTGCTGGTGGAGGGCCTGTCCAAGAAGGACAATCATGAATTGGCGGGCCGCACCGACAATAACCGGGTGGTGAATTTCGTCGGCAACCCCCGCTTGATCGACACTTTCGTCGACGTTCGCATCACCGGGGCCCTGCCCCACAGCCTGCGAGGCGAGATTGTCGTCCGCGAAAGCTAATGTTCCGCCGAAGTCGCGGCCGGTCGATCTGGCCCTGGCCCCGGTGGACAACGCGCTGCTCGCCAATCTGTGCGGCGCCCTGGATGAGAATATCCGTCAGATCGAGACCGCCTTCGACGTCGCCATCGCCCGCCGCGGCGAGCGCTTCACGATCCGCGGCGACAATGCGGCACGAGCGGCCCAGACCATCGAGCACTTCTACGCCCTGGCCCGCAACCCGCTGTCGGTAGACGAAGTGCAACTGGGCCTCATCGAGCTGACCAATGCCCCGGTGCGCCGGGTCTCTGCCGGCGAAAGCCCGGTCGACGGCCCCCAACTGGTCACCCGCAAGGCCGAGCTGCACGGCCGTACGCCTCGGCAGATCGAGTACCTGAAAGCCATCCAGGCCCACGACATCACCTTCGGAATCGGCCCCGCCGGCACCGGCAAGACTTATCTGGCCGTCGCCAGCGCCGTCGATGCCTTCGAGCGCGATCTGGTGGAACGCATCGTCCTCACCCGACCGGCGGTGGAAGCGGGCGAGCGTCTCGGCTTCCTGCCTGGCGATCTGGCCCAGAAGGTGGATCCCTACCTGCGCCCGCTCTACGACGCTCTCTACGACCTCATGGGCTACGACCGGGTGAGCAAACTCTACGAAAAAGGCGCCATCGAGATCGCACCGCTGGCCTTCATGCGCGGCCGCACGCTCAACCACGCCTTCATCATCCTTGACGAAGCGCAGAACACGACGCCCGAGCAGATGAAGATGTTCCTCACCCGCATCGGCATCGGCGCCAAGGCAGTCGTCACCGGAGACCTGACCCAGGTGGATTTGCCGAAAGGCCAGAAGAGCGGGCTGAGAGAGGCCCGCGAGGTCCTGCAGGAGGTGCGTGGCTTGGCCTTCACGGAATTCCTCAAAGAGGACGTCGTACGCCACCCCTTGGTAGCCCGCATCGTCGCCGCCTATGAATTGCATCATGGCAACTCCCAGAAGACTTGACCTTTCGGTGCAATACGCCTGCAACACCGCCGGACTACCCTTGCGGGATGATGTGCGGCGCTGGGCCCGGGCGGCGTTGACGGGCGGCGGCACGGTGGTCATCCGCTTCGTAGACGCCGAAGAGGGGCGCGCCTTGAATCGAGACTACCGGGGGAAGGATTACGCCACCAACGTGCTTTCCTTCCCTTATGAGCGCGAACCCAGGATTTCCGGCGACATGGTGATCTGCCCCGAGGTGGTATTTCGCGAAGCAGCAGAGCAAAACAAGCCGCCCAAGGCCTGCTACGCCCATTTGGTGGTGCATGGTATGCTGCACCTTCAAGGCTGGGACCATGATCGCGACGCGGACGCTGCCGAGATGGAAGCAGAGGAAATCAGGATTCTTGCCGGCCTGGGTTTTCCGGACCCCTATCGAAACGAGGAGAGCTAGGAGTGGCGGATAGTCTGCACTCCCCGCCCCCCGAGCCTCCCCCTTCACCCGACCATGGATCCTTCCCCTAGTTTGCAAAAACCCGGGTTGCTTGAACGGCTTTCCTCGCTGCTCCTGCGCGAGCCCGAGGACCGCGAACAGCTCATACGACTCTTGCACTCGGCCTACGAGCGCAACCTGATGGATGCCGACGCGCTGACCATCATAGAGGGCGCGCTGGCCACTTCCGAAACGCGCGTCACCGACGTCATGGTGCCGCGCGCCCAGATGGACGTGGTCGATGTGGACGATCCCATAGACGACATCATTGCGGTGGTGATCGACGCCGCCCATTCCCGCTTTCCGGTCATCGACGGCGATCGCGACAAAGTCCTGGGGGTCCTCCTGGCCAAGGACCTGTTGCGGCTCCACACCGAGAAGGATTTCGACCTGCGGGACTGGCTGCGACCGGCGGTCTTCATTCCCGAATCGAAACGGCTCAATGTCCTGCTGCGGGAATTCCGGGTTTCGCGCAACCACATGGCCATCGTGGTCAACGAATATGGCGGCGTCGCCGGTTTGGTCACCATCGAAGACGTTCTCGAGCAGATCGTCGGCGACATCGAAGACGAATACGACTTCGACGAAGCCCACGACAACATCCGTCTGGACGCCTCCGGCCGCTACCGGGTGAAGGCCCGTACCGAGATCGTCGATTTCAATGCTGCCTTCGGCACCGCGTACTCGGATGAAGAATGCGACACGGTGGGCGGACTGGTCCTGCGCTACCTGGGGCGCGTTCCGAAGCGCAACGAGGTGATGGAAATCGACGGCACGCGATTCCAGGTGCTGCGAGCGGACAGTCGCCGCCTCTATACCCTGCTGGTAGACCGCCCGACACCCAAATCCAGTGTCGAATCTCCGACTGCCTGAACGTCCCGGGCGCCGCCTTGCGCTGGCAATGCTGGCCGGGGGACTCGGGGTTGCCTGTTTCGAGCCCTTTGGGCTGTTCTGGCTGGCGCCGGGGGTACTCGCACTTCTCTTCCTGCTGTGGTCAGGAGCGGCAACGCCGGGGCGAGCGGCCGCCGACGGCTTCGCCTTCGGCCTGGCCTTCTTTCTCGGCGGAGTCTCGTGGATCTACGTCAGCCTTTCGGTTTTCGGCGGCATGCCGATCTGGCTTGCGGCTCCGGCGACTTTGCTCTTCTGCGCCGCCATGGGCCTTTACCCTGCCCTCTGCGGCTGGGCCTATCGCCGCTGGCGGCCCGCGGGCGCAATCGGGCAGGCCCTGGCCTTTGCGGCGTTGATCGCCCTGACCGACTGGTTGCGGGGCTGGCTGGGCACCGGGTTCCCCTGGTTGGCTTGGGGCTACTCCCAGGTACCGCCCAGCCCCTTGGCGGGCTACGCTGCCTTGCTGGGCGTCTATGGCTTGAGCTTTCTGCTCGCCCTCGCCTCGGCGCTGCTCCTCCACCGAACGGCAGGTCTGTTCGCCGCCGGGATACTGGCAGCCTTAGGGTTTGGGCTTGGCCAGATCGAGTGGACGAAGCCCTTCGGCGAGCCGGTCACGGTAGCCTTGTTCCAGGGCAATGTACCGCAGGAGACCAAATGGCGACCCGAACACTTTTTCGCCACCCTGGCCCACTACCGTCAACTGGTCGCCGATCATCCTGCGCGCCTCGCCCTGTTGCCGGAAACCGCGGTTCCCGCGTTTCTGGATGCGGTCCCGCCGGAATACCTCGCAGAATTCAAGCAATTGGCTCTGGCAAACGACGGCGACCTTCTCTTCGGCACGGTGACGGGCGAACCGGAACACTACCAGAACAGCGCGGTAAGTCTGGGGCGCTCGGCCACCCAAGTCTATAGCAAATCCCATCTGGTCCCCTTTGGGGAGTTCATCCCTCCGGGGTTTTCCTGGTTCTTGCGCTGGGCCGACATTCCCATGTCGCAGTTTTCCCGCGGTCCGGTCGATCAAGCGCCGTTGGATCTCGCCGGCCTGAAGCTGGCGGTGGATATCTGCTACGAAGACGTCTTCGGCGAAGAGATCATCCGCAGCGTTCCGGCAGCCGGCGTGCTCGTCAATCTGTCGAATACGGCTTGGTATGGGCGCTCGTTCGCCCAGCCGCAGCACCTCCAGATCGCGCGCCTGCGCGCCCTGGAAACCGGCCGGCCCATCCTGCGGGCAACCAACACGGGTATGACGGCTGCCATCAACCCCGACGGACGCGTCGCGGCAAGCCTGCCGGCATTCACGCTAGGCGTGCTAGAAACCCGAGTACGCCCCTACGAAGGCCTGACGCCCTACGTCCGTTGGGGCAACTACGGATTTCTGGCCCTCGCGCTCGTTGCCCTGGCCGCAAGTCGCGCCATTGGGCGCTGAGAGACGTCAGACGTTGCCGCGCAAACGCTGGGCCGCTTGTTCCAAGCGTTGTTTCTCAGCCAAAACCTTGCCCGAGTAGCGGCGATCCGGGTCGCTCAAGGCTCCGCCGAATTGCTGCAAACCTTCCGCAACGTCCCCGTACCGCTGGATAGACTCCTTGAGGACTTGGGCACCGACCAAAACGTTCGTATGGGGATCGAAGAAAGGCAGGCTCCCAGCGGCGTCCGGCAGTTTATCCCGGTGGTAGCGAGGAAGTACCTGCATGAGGCCCTGCGCACCGGCTGAGCTTTGGGACAGGGGATTGAACCCCGATTCGACGCCGATGACGGCGATGATCAGCAGAGGATCGAGACGCAGATTCCGCCCAACCGACTGAGCGGTGGCAAAAACCGGTTCAAGGGCCTCGGTCGACACCCGGTAGCGACGGCTGACGTAATCCAGAGCCCCGCGCATGCGCGGGGACAGGTTCTCCCGCGAGGGCTCGGCCTCACCCGATTCGTCGGCGACCAGCCCAAACCTGACGGCCAGCACCTCCGGGATCAGCGAACGAGCCCCGTCCAGCACTCGGGCATTGCCGTTGTAGAGACTGATGACCCCGATGATCAATATGGTACCGGCAGCCATGAGGGCAGCCTGAAATAGTGTCATTACGACTGACGTGACGCGCAGCATCGTAGGCGGTAAAACAGCCGTTGCGATCATGCGATTCTCCTTCACTGTTGCCACCGACGAGTTTCCTCACCGGCGTACGGTTACAGGGGATGCGACATTGGCGGAACCGGCGAGTCCTTAGATTCGAGGCCGGGCGGGGTAGAGAGAGATGTTTCTGGGTAACCACCCGCGGCCGATGTTGCATTGCAGCACAATTGCAGTGTATTGATTTTGTTCATTCTTGTCAAATCGTACCCGGAGCAATGGCAGATGGATGATGCAATGCCGCATCGCAAGCGGCGCGCTGCGGGAAACATTCTTCTCCCCGGCCTGCACGACCCCAACCTCCGCGAGGGCCGCCGAATAGTCGTATTCCTTTGCAATAAATGCGGCGGAAAAGCTATAGTGCCCCGATGCTTTTCGGGCTCCAGTTCTTTCGCCTTTGCCTGTGCCTTTTCCTCCTGGCCGGAGCCACGGTTCAGGTGCGGGCTGCGGACTTGGCCTTGGTCTTGAGCGATGCAGGCGGAGTGTATGGAGAATTCGCGACCTCGCTGCAGCACTATCTGCAGGGATCGGCCTGGCGGGTCCGATGGACGGGAGCCGTTGAGTCCCTAGACCCCGCCGCCGCCCAGGCCGACCTCCTGATCGCCGTGGGCAGCGAGGCTGCCCGCGTCTGTGTCCGACGCGGCGAAGGACGCCCGATCATCGCCACCTTGCTCCCAAGGCAGGCTTTCGAGCGGATCGCAAGCGAACTCGGTCGCACCCGAGCCCCCCTGACGGCGATTACCCTTGACCAACCCTTGACGCGCCAGATCGCTTTTCTGCGAACGATTCTTCCCGAAAAGACTCGCCTGGGGCTCCTGACCGGCGCCGACAGTCGCAATCTCCTTGCGCAGGTTCGGCAGGCCGCCAGCCAGAGTGGCCTGACTCTGGAGAGCGAGGATGTGGATACGGACGAAAGTCTGGTCACCGCGCTCGGACAACTCTTCAATCGCAGCGACGTGCTCTTGGCCCTTCCCGATACCGGAATCTATCGTCGAGACAACGTGCGCACAGTCTTGCTCACATCCTTCCGCCACCAGAAGCCGGTAATCGGATTCTCCCAGGCCTTCGTCACCGCAGGCGCCCTCGCCGCCCTCTTTTCCTCGCCTGCCCAAATCGCGCGCCAGACCGCTGAACTTCTGAAACAAACCCCCGCTGAACCCGTTACTCTGCCCGCCCCCCAATCCCCAACCTACTTTTCCCTCGCCATCAACCGAAGCGTCGCCCAGTCCCTGGGGTTGAATCTCCCGGACGAAGCGGCCGTTCGCCGTCGCCTGGGTGCCGATCGGTAATCCGAATGAGCCGACTTACTCTCAGCCACCGTCTGCTACTCCTCGGCCTCCTGCCCAGTGCCCTGCTGGCGGTTGTGCTGGTCACCTATTTCACTTTTTCCGGAATCAAGGCCCTGGACGCCGAGTTGCGCGAGCGTGGCCTGGCTGTGGTTCGGTATCTGGCGCCCATCAGCGAATACGGCGTGATATCAGGCAATCTCGAAAGCCTGCAGAATCTCGCCCAGACCACCGTACAGCAGCCCGGCGTGAAGGCCACACTCATCATTGGCCGCTCCGGAAGAACACTCGCAGTCAGCGGCCGGGTCTCCCTGAGCAGCGAGCAGCTTCGCCGTATGGTCGAAGGCCCCGGCCTCATTGCCGACAATGAGCAGTGGGTGGCTTTCGGAGCGCCCATCCAGCGCACCCTGGCGGATACCGACGTCCTCTTCGATGCCCCCGCCATGCGGGCGGGTCCCGAAGTAATCGGCCAAATCTTCGTCGAGTTCGACAAGAAGGAAGTCGCCAGCCGGCAAGACCAGCTTCTCCAGCGAGGCTTGCTGATCGTTGCGGCCGGATTGTCCCTGGTTTGTATCGCCGCCCTCTGGATGGCGGAGAGCTTGACCCATCCGGTGGAACGTCTGGTCAAGGCAGTCCGCGCCATGACCCGGGGAGAATTCGAATATCGCGTCCAGGCCGATTCCGGTGCGGAATTCGGTGAATTGGAGCGGGGTTTCAATGACATGGCCGAACGCATTGCGGAGGTCCATCGCACCATGCAGGAGCGCATCGAGGAGGCCACCGCCCAACTGGCCTTCCAGGCCCGCCACGATCCGCTGACAGGACTGGTTAATCGGCGAGAATTTGAAACGCGGCTGGAAAAATCCATCGCCACCGCCCAGGCCGGAGGCGGGGACAGCGCTCTCCTTTACATCGACCTGGATCGCTTCAAGCCGGTCAACGACACCTGCGGCCACCTTGCCGGAGACGAGCTTCTACGACAGATCTCCCGCCTTTTCCAAGGGCGTCTGCGTGAGGAGGACACCCTGGCTCGCATCGGTGGAGACGAATTCGGCGTTCTGCTCAACAATTGCAGCAGTTCACGCGCGCTCCAGGTGGCGGAGGATTTCTGTGCCATGGCAGCCGCCTATCGCTTCATCTGGCATGACAAGATCTTCACCATCGGTGCCAGCATCGGATTGGCCTCGATAACCCGCCTCACCCGCAGCGTGGCCGAGGCGCTGACCACGAGCGATGCGGCCTGCTATTCGGCCAAGGAGCAAGGACGCAATCGGGTCCATACGTATTCTTCCGGCACGCCTGGCAACCGTCGCCATCCCGACCTCTCCTGGCAAGAGCGCATCCGCACGGCCCTGGCCGACGACGTCCTCGCCTTCGAAGCCCATCCGCTGCGGTGCCTGGGTAGCCAGCGCGAGCCCCTCCCCGTAGTCGAAATCCGCGCCCGGCTCGATGACCGTTCGGGCGCTCCAGTTCCCATGGCGGTCCTGGTCGACGCGGCCGAGCGTTATGGATTGTCGACCAAGATCGATCAGCGGATTGCCGCAGCTGCGATCGCTGCCCTCGGGCGCGCCTGCCGCCAGGAACGGCCCATGCGTTGCCTGTTGCCCCTATCGGCCTCATCGGTTCGTTCTCCTGAACTCCTGCCGACCCTGGTCGAATTGCTCGCCGCAGAGGGCATCGGCGGAAGCCAGCTTGGCCTGATGATTTCCGAGGAGACCGCTGTCCGCCATAGCCCGGAGACCGTCGCGCTGTGTGCTGCCGCCCGTCAATCCGGGTGCACCGTCATCCTCAGCGATTTTGGCGGCGGCTTTGCGTCCTTCAGCCACTTGCACAGCATCCGCCCCGACGGCGTGCGGATCAGTCGCAGCCTCACCCGAGACGTCGCCACCAATCGCAGCGCCCAAGCTCTCGTGCGGGCGGTGGAGGAAATTGCCCGCGACCTGGCCATCGAGACCATCGCCGAAGGCATAGACGACCTGCCCACCGCCAAACTGGTTGAAGAACTTGGCATTACTTACATCCAGGGCCGTGTGGCTGGCCCCGTGGAATCCTTTGCCGACTGGGTCGAGGGCACCGTGATTCGCGGCGCCTGAAGGGACTAGAGGTCGAGCCGCAAGCTCAGCCAGTGCCGCTCGGCAATGATGCGCGTAGGTTTGAATTCCGCATGTTCGCCGTTGGCCGACTGGGCGACGTAGGCAATTTCCCCCCGAGTTGCGGCAAGCTTGAACGGGTACGCGATGCGCCAATCGATTCGGGTGTAGGCGGGAACCCGCGTATTGGTCGTCCATTTCATCGCGCCGATCCAGTGTCCGATGGCCGTCAGTTCAAAGCCGCCCGGAAGTCCCTGCATCCACAGGAGGCTTGTCGAGTGCGAAGGGGACGACAGCAAGCTGCGGTCGGCAGCCCGCGCGAGGCTGGAAGCGCTGGCGGAGGTTTCGAAAGCGCGGAAATGCTGGCCAATGTCGATGAACGCCTGGTTGAGCATGATGCGGGTGCGCTCGAAAGGCTGCCAGCGCACCTGGTATTCAATTCCCCGTAGCGTCACGCTCTCTCCGTTCACCGCGTAATCGGCATGGCCGCACCCGGCCGGGAAGTCCGAATCGGTCGGATTGAATTCGCAATTGGGGGACTGCAAGACCCGAGGCGCCGCCAGGATGCGATTGGGGATGCGTTCGTGAAACAGCCGGAGGTCTACCGTCGTGCGCAAGGCGGCGAACTCCCCCAGGTAACCCAATTCCGCCGCATCGATGCGCTCGGAACGTATTCCTCGCCCGGCGAGGTAATTGCGGGCGAAGAAAGGCGAAACATCGGGTACGAGACGCTCGTCCCCGCGGGATTCGAAAAGCGTCGGCGAGCGATAGGCGCGGGACGCACCCACGCGCAGGGTCTGCCCAGCCAGCGGATGAAGGTTGAGGTTGAGGCGCGGTGCGAGATGGGTGCCGCCGATGCTGTCGTTCTCCCAGGTCGCACCGAGATTGGCCACCGCCAGCGGCGAAAACCGCCATTCCAGATTCCCGAAAATTCTCTGGGTAGTCCGCGACACATGGCCTTGTCGATAGTAGAGCTCCCTGGAGCTGGCCCGATCATGGCGGCTTCCCGCCCCCCACACCAGACGCCCCCGATCGGCCAACGGCAACGTATGCTCGAATTCGATGTCATCGCGTCGGGAGGATCCCCCACGGTCAAGAGAAAAGGGCAACCCCAGGGCACTGGCGCGGTAAGCATCCCCCACTCTTTCCTCGACATGAAATACCCGAACGTTCAGTTCCTGGTCGACCGCGATGCTATGTCGCCAACCCAACTGCACGTAGGAGTGAGACTGGGACATCTGACGCGGCGTGTTGAGCAGCTCGTCGCTGCGACCGGTGTCGAGACGGTTCTCCAGGTGCCCCGAGTGGAAGCGGAGTTCGTCGCGGTCTCCGACCGGGACATCAGCCCGCAGGTCCACCAGGCGCTGGCGGAAATCGTCGGCGATGTTGACGGGGTCTCCCGGATTGGCAGGCCTGAAGCGATACCCCCAATCCGATTGCTGACGGACCGTAAGCCTCACGTCGGCGCCAGCCACCTGGCCGCCGAGACGGACTCTTTCGTCGCGCACACCCTGATTGCCGTGGTTGACGCCAAAACTCGCCCCCCTGGCCTGCGACGCGTCCTGAGTAATGATATTGATCACGCCCAGAAAGGCGTTCGATCCAAAGGCGGCGGAATTGGACCCGCGAACCACTTCGATGCGCTCGATGTCCTCGATGGCGACCGGCAGGGTGTTCCAATTCACACCACCCCGAAACAGGGGCGAGTATTGGGAGCGTCCGTCGATCAAGACCTGGACCCGGGGCGAGTACTCCTCATCGCTGAGGCCGTGATAGACCACCCGGGGTGCTTCGGTATTGAGAGGCGTCACCTGGAAGCCTGGGACAAGGCGGAGCAGGTCGGAAATGCCTCGCGCCCCGGAAGCCCGGATCATCTCGCGGTCGATGACGGTCACCGATCCCGGCGCGTCCCGCAGGGGCTGGGGCAAACGGCTCACCGTCGCAACGACCGGCAGACTCCCGAAGTAGAGGTCCTCCTCGCTTGCCAAGACCTGAGCGCAGCAAGTCAGAAGTCCCCAAAAACCGACCGCCGCCCCCCGAGGCAGAAAGATCAAGCGGCAGCTCCCTGCTTCCCGGGGGCACGGGTCGCTTCGCTCCAGGAGCGGGCAAAGCATTCCGACTGCTGGCCCAGGGTCACGCCATGGCGGGAAAGGGCAGTGAGACAGAGGGCGATTCCGGCCTGATCGACCGCGGTCACCGCCGCCGTATCGATTTCATCGACCCCGACCCGGGTCAGCGCATGCATGAAATCGTTGCGCAAGCCGCCGTTCAATCCGCCGGAGATGCGCATCACGCGCCGACCGCCGATCTCATGAGTGGTCAGGATAGAGGCTTTTCCCTGGGCCAATGCAGCCTCGATCGCGTCCTCCAGAACCCGCTCGCTGATCGGACCGTATTCGAAGCGAGCGCCGAAAAGATCGCCGATGCGGCTGATAGTGATCGCCGATACATCCACGACCGGTGAACCGAAAAGCGAGAATTCACAGCCGAAATGCCGGCCGACGGCGAGGGCCAGATCAGTTCTGACCATAAACCCGGCGAGGGAGAGGTTTTCCAGGACACCCGTCGCCAAGCGCCCGCCGAAACCGATCGCAATCGGTGGCGGCTCGAAGAAACGAATGCGCTGATGGCGGCGTTGATCGAGCATGTTCGAGGAAAGAGGAACGCAAGAGCGAGAAGCAGTCATATTACCAGCAGCGCGAGCGCCAACAAGCCTCCTCGTCGCGGGCCAATTTGACTTTGCCCGGGGATGTGAGTATCTTGATTCGACCCGGTTTTCCGGCGGCGCCGATTTGACTTCAGCTTGCGGGCGCCCGATAAATACGGCTAAAGCGAGGTCGGTTGGAAAGCCACCCGGTCCGCAATGAGCCGACCGGGTTTTCTTTTTTCCGGAGCGGCAATGGCAGGAGAGCAACAAGGGGTCGGACAGGTCGAAGCACAGCGCGCGCATTTCGCCGAGCCCCTGATTCTGCGCAGTGGCGGAGTGATTCCCGAGTACGACCTGGTCTACGAGACCTACGGCACGCTCAACGCCGCGCGGTCAAACGCGATCCTGGTCTGCCATGCCCTGTCGGGCCACCACCATGTGGCCGGCCATTACGCCGACCAACCGGAAAATATCGGTTGGTGGGACAACATCGTCGGCCCCGGGCGCCCTTTGGACACCGACCGCTTCTTCATCGTGGGGGTCAACAACCTGGGCGGATGCCATGGTTCTACCGGACCTTCGACGATCAACCCTGCCACGGGAAAGCCTTGGGGAGCCGATTTTCCTATCGTGGCGGTGATCGATTGGGTCAAATCCCAGGCCCGCTTGGCCGATCTGCTGGGCATCGAGACCTGGGCGGCCGTCGTCGGCGGCAGCCTTGGGGGCATGCAGGCACTGCGTTGGACCATTACCTTCCCCGAACGGGTACGCCACGCCCTGGTCATTGCCGCCGCCCCGAAACTCTCGGCCCAGAATATCGCATTCAACGACGTCGCCCGGCAGGCCATCCTCACCGATCCGGATTTCCATGGCGGGCACTACTACGAACACGGCACCCGCCCCATCCGGGGGCTGCGCCTGGCCCGAATGCTGGGCCATATCACCTATCTTTCCGACGACCAGATGGGGGAAAAATTCGGCCGCGAACTCCGCCACGGGTCGTTCTCCTTTGATTTCGACGTCGAATTCGAAATCGAGTCCTACCTGCGCTACCAGGGGGACAAGTTCGCAGGCTATTTCGACGCCAACACCTATCTCCTGATGACCAAGGCCCTCGATTATTTCGACCCGGCCCGGGAGGTGAATGGCGATCTGGTGGCCACTCTGGCCCGCAGCAAGGCGGGATTCCTGGTGGTGTCCTTCACCACCGACTGGCGTTTTTCGCCCGCCCGTTCGAAAGAGATCGTTCATGCCCTGGTGGCCTGCGGCCGCGACGTTTCCTACGCCGAAATCGACCTCAATTTCGGGCACGACTCCTTTCTCATGGCCGACCCTCACTATCACGGCGTGGTCGGCGCCTATCTCGCCCACATCCCGCTATGACCGACCACCTAAGCCGCCCCGACTTTGCCGTCATCGCCGGCTGGGTCGAACCCGGCCACCGGATCCTCGACCTTGGGTGCGGTGACGGCTCCTTGCTGAAGCTGCTGATCGCGACCAAGGGCGTTCGCGGCTGGGGCATCGAGATCGACGACGCCAACGTTCTGGCTGCCATGCGCCAGGGAATCAACATCATCCAGGGCAATCTGGAAAATGGCCTCGCCGGCTTTGCCGACCGCGCCTTCGATCTTGTGGTCCTTTCCCGTACCCTGCAAACGGTGCGCCACACCGAGGTCGTCCTGGCCGAGATGCTTCGGGTGGGACGCGAAGCCGTGGTGTCCTTTCCCAATTTCGCCTACTGGAAGAACCGCCAAGCGGTACTCAATGGACGCATGCCGGTTTCCGAAGATCTGCCCTATGAATGGTATGACTCGCCCAACCTGCGCTTTTTCGCGATTCCGGATTTCGAAGCGCTGGCCGCCAAGATGGGGCTGGACATCCGGGAGCGCCGCGTTCTCGACGAGAAGGGCCGCTTGGTGACCGAGGAGCCCAATTTCCTGGGCAGTCTTGCGGTCTACCGCTTGTCGCGATCCCGGTGAGCGGCACCGCCCTGCCCGGGTGGCTGGCACCGCTACTGACGCGGCGCATGGCCATTTGCGTCGCCACCGGTTTTTCCTCGGGTCTGCCTCTCTTTCTCCTGCTCAACCTCCTGCCGGCCTGGTTGAAGACCGAGGGGATCGGCATCCGGGAAATCGGCCTCTTCGCCCTCATCCAGTTTCCCTATACCTGGAAGTTCCTCTGGTCGCCTCTGGTGGACCGCTATGCCTTGCCGCTCCTCGGCCGGCGCCGAGGTTGGATGCTCATCACTCAGATTCTCCTGGCGCTTGCCATCGCCGGGATCGGCGTCTTTTCGCCGCAGGAAGGGCTGCGAGCCATCGCCGTTGCGGCGGTCGCCATCGCCCTTTTTTCCGCTACCCAGGACATCGTCCTCGACGCCTATCGGCGCGAGCTCCTGCTGGAAAACGAATTGGGTCTGGGCAATGCCGTACACGTCAATGCGTACAAGATCGCCGGCCTGGTCCCCGGCTCTCTTTCCCTCTGGCTCGCCGACCGCCTGCCGTGGAGCGAAGTCTTTGCCATCACGGCCCTGTTCATGCTCCCCGGCGCCCTGATGACCCTGCTGGTGCGCGAGCCCGCCACCGCAGTTCAAGCTCCCAAGACCCTGGACCAGGCCGTGCGGGCGCCATTCAGGGAATTCCTGTCGCGGGCCGGTATCCGCGGGGCGCTGCTCGTCCTGTCGTTCATCTTTCTTTACAAGCTGGGCGATTCGCTGTGCACTGCCCTGGCGACACCGTTCTACCTGGACATGGGCTTCACCAAGACCGAAATCGGTCTGGTCGCCAAGAATGCCGGGCTGTGGCCTTCGGTGATCGGCGGGCTTCTGGGCGGCTTATGGATGGTAAGGCTAGGCATCAACCGGGCCCTGTGGATCTTCGGTTTCGTCCAACTGGTTGCGATTTTCGGCTTCGCCGGGCTCGCCGCCCTCGGGCCTGCCCCGGCCAGCCCGGAGCGGCTCTGGATCCTGGCTGGAGTCATCGGCTTCGAGGCCCTCGGAGTCGGCTTGGGAACCGCCGCCTTCGTCGCCTACATCGCGCGAACCACCCACCCGGCCTATACGGCCACCCAGTTTGCGCTGTTCACCAGCCTCGCAGCGGTTCCCCGCACCGTGGTCAATGCCTCGGCGGGCTGGTTGGTTGAGGGGCTGGGCTGGACGCAGTTCTTTCTGCTGTGTGCGGGATTGGCGGTTCCGGGCATGCTGCTCCTGGCGAAAGTCGCTCCCTGGAGGGAAATCCCGCCCAATGCTCCCCAGGGAGCGGATACCCGCTAGCTTCTCGGCTTGCGCCGTCGATCCAGCCACCAGGCGTAGACCGGCAGGAGAATCGCCGACCCGGGCAGCACCAAGAGCAAGAGATAGGGGGAGAGATGACTCAGCCGGCGGAGATGGGCGACGAGGGCAAGCTTGTCGCTCTCGCTCCAGTGCTCGCCATTGCGCGGTTTCATGAGCAAAGGCATGAAACCCCGCATGGCGATCACCTGGGTGACCACACGCTGCATTTCCCTACGCTGGGACGCGAGGATCAGCCGCCACCAGGGGATAACAGCCGGTAAATCGGGGGGCTTGGCGTTCAATCCAGCTTGCGCCGCAGGGCTCGCCAGCCCCGCCACAGAAGGAAGCCGCGCTTCGCCCATCGCCATGCGCGTCGCGGGCGGGCCAGCAGCAAGCCGATTGCGAATGCGGCGACCGGTTTCGGATGATCCCTGACCCAGCGTCCCCCGGCGACCAGCTTATCCACACCGACCAGCGCACGCTCAAGAGGCCAGAAATTTTCTGCGAGATCGTCCCTCTGCCGGGCGCACCGAGCCCGCAATTCCCCACGCCTCTGAGCAAGTTCCAGGCGCCGGTCGGTCATTGCGTTTCGGTAGCGCTCCGCTTCAACCGGGCCAGGTCCGCATCGAATTCGGCAAGGCTTTGGCCGAACAGCGGCGAAGCGCGGCGCAGCGCCGCCGCTGCCAGGCCGGCGCATAGCGCTCCTCCGGCCAGAAAGGCGAAAGCCGCCAATCCGAAGACGAGAACGCGCTGCTCCCAGAACGCCACGGCCAAAAAGGCGACGGCGAGGATCAGGCCGACCCCGACCAGGAAGATGCCAGCCAGGGCATAGACCAGCAGAGAAACGACCCGAAGCTTCTCCTCCTGGAGTTCGACCGACAAGAGTTCGAGCCGGGTCTTTCCGATGGCGATCAGGGTCGCCGCCAGACGCTTCAGGGCGGCGAAGCTGCCTTCGCCGCCTGCGCCGAGGGCCATGGGGATCAGCGGCGGCCGATCAGGACGCCGAGGGCCAAGCCCAGGGCGGCGGCAACTCCGACGGCCTTCCAGGGTTGCTCATGCACGAAGTCGTCGGTCGCATTGGCGGCTGCCTTGGCCTTGTCGACGATAGCCGCTTCGGCATCGGCCAAGCGCTCCTTGGCGTCGCGCAGCCGAATCTCGATCTTTTCGCGCAGGCCTGCCATCTTGTCCCCGGCTGCGCCGGCAGTAGCCCGGAGAATTTCCTCGGCATCCGAGATGACGACCTTCATATCGGCAACCAGTTTGTCCTTGCCGGCAGGAGTGAGTTCTTGAGACATTTTTGACCTCGATGAGCGGGGTGATTACGGGAGAATCTAAAGGGTAGCGGCTCCCGCCGGGGAAAGCAATGCGGACTAGATAGTGTAGTCGTAATCAACGGTCAGAGGGGCGTGATCCGAGAAACGCGCTTCCTTGTAAACCGCCGCCTGCCGCGCGGTAGCCGCAATCCCGGGCGTGGCGATCTGATAGTCGATCCGCCACCCGACGTTCTTGGCCCAGGCCTGGCCCCGGTTGGACCACCACGTATACGCCGTTTCAGTGGCCTCGGGGTGAAGTCGCCGGTAAACGTCGACCCAGCCGAGCTGGTCGAAGACCCGGGTCATCCAGGCTCTTTCCTCGGGCAGAAAACCGGAATTCTTCTGATTGGATTTCCAATTCTTGAGGTCGATTTCCCGATGGGCGATGTTCCAGTCGCCGCAGATCACCACGTCGCGCCCCTCGCGGTAGAGATCCGCCAGGAGCGGAAGGAAAACCTCCAGAAACCGAAATTTGGCGGCCTGGCGATCCGGGGACGCCGACCCCGAGGGAAGGTAAAGCGAGATGACCGTAAGCCGGCCGAAATCGGCGCGCAAGAAACGTCCCTCGGCGTCGAACTCCGGAACTCCCAGACCCTCAGCGATCCGGTCCGGCACGTGCGCAGACCACAGGCCGACCCCGCTGTACCCCTTCTTTTCGGCAGGGTGATAGCGCGTGTGGAATCCGTCCGGGCTAATCATTTCTGCGGTCAGGTCGGCCGCCTGGGCCTTGAGTTCCTGGAAGCAAACCAAATCGGCCTGTTGGGCGTTAATCCAGGGAAGGACGCCCTTGCTCCATGCCGAGCGTATACCATTGAGATTGAGGGAGATGATGCGTAACATGTCGGCTTTGGGGCGGGAATCGCCGTAAGAACAGAATTAGAGGAGACGATGGATTTTCGCCGGCAGTTTATCCGCTTCGCGCTCGACTGCAACGTCCTGCGCTTCGGCCAATTCAAGACCAAGGCGGGTCGACTTTCCCCCTATTTCTTCAATGCGGGCCTGTTCAACGACGGTGCCTCCCTGGGACGGCTGGCGGAGTACTACGCTGAAGCGGCGCTGGCGGCAACGGTGCCGTTCGACATGCTTTTCGGTCCTGCCTACAAGGGCATTCCCCTCGCCGCCGCGGTGGCGATCGCCCTGGCACAAAGAGGCCGCAATCTACCCTTTGCTTTCAATCGCAAGGAGGCCAAGGATCACGGCGAGGGCGGAAGCATCGTGGGTGCTGCCTTGAAGGGACGCGTCCTCATCGTCGACGACGTCATTTCCGCCGGCACTTCGGTTCGCGAATCCGTCGAACTGATTCGGGACGCCGGCGCCACGCCGGCTGGAGTTCTGATCGCCCTCGACCGTATGGAGAAAGGGCAGGGCGAACTCTCGGCGGTCCAGGAGGTGGAACGCGACTATGGCATCCCCGTCATCGCAGTCGCGACTCTCACAGACCTTCTGGCGTTTCTCGAAGAGCAGCCCGTTTTTGCCGAGCATCGCCAAGCCGTCAGTCTCTACCGGCAGACCTATGGCGTCGCCGCTTAAGTCACTTTCGATGGCCCTTCTGGTCGCAGCCAGCCTGCCGGCTGCAGCGGCCAACCTCTATTGCTGCCACGACCCGGCCACTTCCCGTCGGGTCTGTGCCGACTCGGTTCCGGAGCAATGCCGCGGACGACCGTATCGCATTCTCGATTCGGCGGGCAACGTCATCAAGGAAGTGGACGCCCCCCTCACTGCCGAACAGAAGGCTGCCCGGGCTGCGGAAGCCAAACGGCAGAAGGAATTGGACGAAGTTGCCCGCCTGCAGCGCCGCAAGGATCAGGCGCTGCTCGAAACCTACGGCAGCCTCCAGGACATCGACGTTGCAAGGCTGCGGGCCGAGGCGGAGGTCCAGGAAGCCATCGCCCAGACGGAATCCCGCATTGCCGTGGCCCAGAAGGAGCGCAAGCGGTGGGCCGACGAGGCGGAGTTCTATCGTCGCAAGACCCTGCCCGCAGATGTGGAGTCCGGCTTGCGCAACGCCGATTTTGAAATCAAGGCCCAAACCGAGCTCCTGGACGCCAAGAAGAAGGATCTCGAACTGGTGCGCCAGAAATATGACGAAGACCGTCGCCGCTACCTCGAGATTCTCGGGTCGACCCGGCGCGGATCAGCGACGACTTCCGCGCCCGCCCCCGAGACCCGCTAGACGCCAAAGGCGTCGCGGCGGGACTAGCCTAGGAGTTTTTTCCGGAGCAGATCGTTCACCTGCTGCGGATTGGCCTTCCCCTTGGCAGCCTTCATCACCTGGCCGACCAGTGCGTTGAAGGCTTTCTCCTTGCCCGCCTTGAATTCGGCCACGTTGGCCGCATTGGCCGCCAGAACCTCGTCCACCAGGGCCTCGATGGCGCCGGTGTCGGTGATCTGTTTCAAGCCTTGCCGTTCGATGATGGCGTCTGCGCTGGCACCTTCCCCATTCCAGAGGGCCTCGAATACCTTCTTCGCGATGGCGTTCGAAACCGTGCCGTCGGCGATACGGAGAATCAATCCGCCCAATTGCGAGGCGGAAACCGGCGTATCGGCGAGTTCCTTGCCTTCCTTGTTCAAACGGGCGGCGAGATCGACCATCACCCAGTTGGCGCAAGGCTTGGCGTTGGCCTTGCCGGCAATGGCCACGACGGCTTCGAAATAATCGGCGGTTTCCTGGTTCGCGGTCAGCGTCGTGGCGTCGTAGTTGGAGAGCCCCAGTTCGGCGACCAAGCGTTCGCGCTTCTGGCGGGGCAATTCGGGCAATTCGCCTTCCACCCTGGCGATCCATTCGCGATCGATGACCAGGGGCAGAAGATCGGGATCGGGAAAATAGCGGTAGTCGTGGGCGTCTTCCTTGGTACGCATCGTGCGGGTCTCGCCGGTATCCGGGTCGAACAGCACGGTGGCCTGCTGGATCTTGCGCCCTTCCTCGATTTCGTTGATCTGCCACTGGACTTCGTAGTCGATCGCTTCCTTGAGGAAACGGAAGGAATTGAGATTCTTGATCTCCCGCCGGGTACCGAATTCGGTCTGACCCTTCGGACGCACCGAGACGTTGGCGTCGCAACGGAAGGAACCTTCCTGCATATTGCCGTCGCAGATGCCTATCCAGCGCACAAGGCCGTGCAGCGCCTTGGCGTAGGCCACGGCTTCGTCGGATGAGCGCATGTCGGGTTCAGAAACAATTTCGAGCAAGGGCGTTCCGGCCCGGTTGAGGTCGATGCCGGATTTGCCGCTGAAATCCTCGTGCAGGGATTTTCCGGCATCTTCCTCGAGGTGGGCGCGGGTCAGGCTGACGACCTTCTCGTAGGCTCTGTCGCCCTGCCCCACCTGAATGGCCACCGTCCCGCCCTGAACGACCGGCAACTCGAACTGGCTGATCTGGTATCCCTTGGGGAGGTCGGGGTAGAAATAGTTCTTGCGGGCGAAGACGGACCTGGGCGCGACGCGGGCACCGATCGCCAGACCGAAGCGGATGGCACACTCGACGGCAGCCTTGTTGAGCACCGGCAACACCCCGGGCAGGGCAAGGTCCACCGCGCAGGCCTGGGAATTGGGTTCGGCCCCGAAAGCCGTCGAAGCGCCGGAAAAGATCTTGGAGCGGGTAGCGAGCTGTGCGTGGGTCTCGATGCCGATGACGACTTCCCATTGGGTCATGACGATTTTCTCACGTGCACCGACCGGTCTTGGCATCCACCAGGATCGGCCAGAGATAGTTGAAAGCTTCTCCCTCGCAGGCTTTGGAGCAGCTGTTGAAGGCAATGGTGACTTCCCTGCCCTGCTCCCACAGACGGACGGAGCAATTGGAGCCATCTTTGGCTTTGAGTAGCGCCTGAGGCAGGGTTGCCGTCTGCTGGAAGTTCTTGAGATCGAAACGACAGACCCCGCGCTTCGGAATGATCACCTGGGCCGAGAAAGTCTTGACCTGGGCTTCCTTGACCAGCAGATTGAGGCGCGTCTGGGTCCCGACCGCATCGCGATGCGAGCATTGGGACTTCACGTTGAGGGGCCGGACAGGCATGGGCTTCAGATTGCGTCCGGCCAGATGGCGAAGCGGCTGCGACTTGATCGGTTCCTCGCGTTCGACGGCAGGTTCCGGAGCCGTCGTATGCGCCGGTGCGGAATCCGGGGCGGGAGCGGGAGGCGTCTCGGCGCAAGCGACCAGGAGACCGGCAGGCAGAAAGAGCCAGCCAGCCCGCATCAAATCGCCTCCGGCGCCCGTCGATGCCAGTCGGTGGCCTGTTGGTAACGGTGGGCAACGTTCAGCAGGCGCCCCTCGGAGAAGTAATCGCCGATCAATTGCAAGCCTATCGGCAACTGACTTCCTTGTTCGGCCACAAAACCGCAGGGAATCGAAATGGCCGGAAGCCCGGCCAGATTGACCGCAATGGTGTAAATGTCGGATAGGTACATCTGAACGGGATCGGCGGCCTTTTCCCCGAGCCGGAAGGCGGGCGAGGGCGAGGTAGGGCCGAGGATCACGTCGCAGACCTTGAACGCCGCGACGAAATCGTCGGCAATCAGCCGCCGGATGCGCTGGGCCTGGAGATAGTAGGCGTCGTAGTAGCCATGGGAGAGGACGTAGGTACCGATCAGGATGCGACGTTTCACTTCGGCGCCAAAGCCCTGGGCGCGGGTCTTGGCATAGAGGTCGTTGAGGTCGCCGTATTCCGGCGCCCGATAACCGTAGCGCACGCCGTCGAAGCGGGAGAGGTTCGAGCTCGCTTCCGCCGGAGCGATGACATAGTAAGCGGGAACCGAGAGATGGGAGTTGGGGAGCGAAATCTCCACCGTCTGCGCGCCCAGTTTTTCGTATTCGGCGATGGCGGCGCGGACGCCCGCCATGACCGCCGGATCACATCCCTCGCCGAAGAACTCCTTGGGCAGGCCGATACGCAAGCCATCCAGGGGCTTTTCGAGACCAGCGAAATAGTCTTCGGTCGGTCGTTCGAGAGAGGTTGAATCCCTTTCGTCAAACCCTGCCATGACATTGAGCAGCAAGGCGCAGTCCTCGGCGCTCCGGGCCATGGGACCAGCCTGATCGAGGGAAGAGGCAAAGGCGATCATGCCGTAACGGGAAACCACGCCATAGGTCGGTTTGAGTCCGGTCAGATTGCACAGGGCGGCGGGTTGACGGATAGAACCGCCGGTGTCGGTGCCGGTGGCCGCCGGAGCCAGGCGAGCCGCCACGGCCGCAGCGGAGCCCCCGGAGGAACCGCCGGGCACCCGCTGGCGGTCCCAGGGATTTCTGACCGGCCCGTAGTAGGAAGTCTCATTGGACGATCCCATGGCGAATTCGTCCATATTGGTCTTGCCCAGCGGCACCAGCCCGGCTTCGGCGTGCATCTTGCGGATCACCGTCGCATCGTAGGGCGAGACGAAATTGGAGAGGATCTTCGACCCGCAGGTGGTCAGCCAGCCCTCGGCGCAGAAAATATCCTTCTGGGCGATCGGAATCCCGGTGAGCGGCCCGGCCGCTCCGGCGGCGATACGGGAATCCGCCGCCCGAGCAGCAGCGAGGCTCTTTTCCGGATCGACGGTGACGAAGGCGTTGATGTCCGGATTCAGTCGGGCGATGCGCTCGAGATAGAGGCCGGTCAGCTCGACGCTGGAGATTTCCCGGGCCGCAAGAGCAGCCGCGAGATCCTTGAGAGAACGTTCAATCATGCTTTGCTTAGCGTGAGCGGGCGCTGGCCTCCCTCACCCTACACTCCTCACTATTCGATCACCTTGGGGACAAGGTAGAGGCCGGCCTCGGTCTCGGGAGCCACCGCCTGGAAGGCCACCCGCCGGTCGGGTTCGCTGACCGCGTCTTCCCGCAGGCGCTGACTGAGGTCCTGCGCATGGGCCATGGGTTCGACACCCCGGGTATCCACCGCCTGCATGGCTTCAATCAGTTGGAAAATGCCGTTCAGGCGGCTCAAAGTGGCTTCGGCTTCGGCGGCGCTGACCTCGATGCGGGCGAGGTGGGCGATGCGCTGGACCTGTTCCAGGGATAGGGACATGGGGTCGTCTCGGAGTTCTACCGGGGGTGCCTTTGCGTAAAAAACGGGCAGCAGTCTTATTTCGCGAAGCGTTATAAGGTATCATAAAAGTTTTCCTTACCGCACCCCAGGCGACGCTTTCAAGATGTTCGGTTTTCTCAACAAGTACTTCTCCAACGACCTCGCCATCGACCTTGGCACGGCCAATACCCTGATCTACGTCCGCGCCCGCGGCATCGTCCTCGACGAACCTTCCGTGGTGGCCATCCGCCTCGAAGGCGGCCCGAACGCCCGCAAGACCATCCAGGCCGTCGGCAAAGAAGCCAAGGAAATGCTCGGCAAGGCGCCAGGCAGCATTACCGTGATCCGCCCCATGAAGGATGGCGTGATTGCCGATTTCACCGTCACCGAGCAGATGCTCAAGCAATTCATCAAGAAGGTGCACGATTCCAAGCTCTTCTCCCCCAGCCCGCGGATCATCATCTGCGTGCCCTCCGGATCGACGCAGGTGGAGCGTCGGGCAATCCGCGAGTCGGCCATCGGGGCCGGAGCCAGCCAGGTCTATCTGATCGAGGAACCCATGGCTGCCGCCATCGGTGCCGGACTGCCCGTCGCCGAGCCGACGGGTTCCATGGTGGTCGATATCGGCGGCGGAACCACCGAGGTCGGCGTCATCTCCCTGGGCGGCATGGTCTATGCCGGCTCGGTCCGCGTCGGTGGCGACAAGCTCGACGAAGCGATCATGAATTACATCAGCCGCAACTACGGCATGATGATCGGCGAGAACACCGCGGAAAACATCAAGAAGTCGATCGGCTCCGCCTTTCCGGGAGCCGAAGTGAAGGAGATGGAAGTCTCCGGCATCAACAAGGCCGAAGGCATTCCGCGGAAATTCACCATTTCCTCCAACGAAATCCTTGAAGCCTTGACCGATCCGCTCAACCAGATCGTCTCGGCGGTCAAGTCCGCGTTGGAGAAGACTCCGCCCGAATTGGGCGCCGACATCGCCGAAAAAGGCATGGTGCTGACTGGCGGCGGCGCGCTTCTGCGCGACCTCGACCGCCTGCTCATGGAAGAGACCGGGTTGCCGGTGATCGTGGCCGACGAGCCCCTCACCTGCGTGGCCCGCGGTTCCGGGCTGGCCCTCGAGAAGATGGACAAGCTCGGGTCGATCTTCGCTTCGGAATAAGCACCCACACCCCCAGTGGCCGGCATCGACCACGCACCACCGCCGTTCTTCAAGCGAGGGCCAGCACCGCTGGCCCTCCTGATTTTTTACGTCGCCGCATCGATCGCCTTGTTTGTGGTCGACTTGCGCTTCAAGAGCCTCGACCTGCTGCGTCAGAGCGTTGCCCTGGTGATCGACCCGGTACAGCGGGTCGCTCAGACCCCGGGAAGCCTGGTGGATATCGCGCACTCCTACCTCGAAGGGATCGGCGATCTGCGCGAGGAAAATGCTCAGCTGAAGCACGCCAAGCTGACCACCGCCCCCGATCTTGAGCGACTTGCCCATCTCGAAGCGGAAAACGAGCGCCTGCGCCGCCTACTTGCAGTGCGGGACAGGGAGAAGGCGCGCGGCCAAGTGGCGCAAATCCTCTACACCGCCCGCGATCCCTTTTCCCGCCGTATCGTCATCGACAAGGGACAGCAGGCGGCGATCGTCGCGGGCCAGCCGGCGATCGACGAGAACGGCGTCGTCGGCCAAGTCACGCGGGTTTTCCCTTTCTCGGCCGAGGTGACCCTGATTACCGACAAGAATCAGGCAATCCCGGTCCAGGTCGTCCGTAGCGGTTTGCGCTCGGTCGCCTTCGGTCTTGGCAACGGTCAGCTCGAGATGAAGTACATGCCGGCCAACGCCGACGTTCAACCGGGAGACACCTTGGTCACCTCGGGTCTGGACGGCATCTACCTGCCCGGTTTTCCCGTCGCCAAAGTGGTCAACGTCGAACGGGACAGCGCCTATTCCTTCGCCCGCATCTATTGCGAACCGGTGGCCGGCGTGGAGAATTTCGGTGAAGTCATGGTGCTCGACCGACGGGAAAATCTGCCGCCGCAACCCGCCGACGAGGCGCGGCCGGCTGCCGAAGGTGACGGAGAGAAGGGAAGCTTGCGTCCGAAAAAGCGCGCTGCTGCAAAGGGAGGCCATTGATGCAACCGACATTCAATTCGTCCCGCATTCTGTTGCCGGTTCGCCCTTGGTTCATCGCCCTCACGCTGACCATCGCCATGATGCTCAATACGGTGCCGACCGCCCACTGGCCGGGAGTACCCGATTGGCTCGCGCTGGTGCTCTGTTTCTGGTCAGTGAGGGAATTCCGCCGGGTGGGGATGGGCTGGGCGTTCGTACTCGGCATCCTGATGGACGTCGCCGATGGTGCCGTCCTCGGCCAACATAGTCTCGCCTACGTCCTGCTCGCCTTTGCCGCCTCCGCGCTGTCCCGCCGCATCCTGTGGTTTCCTCTGGCCCAACAGGCGCTGCAGATTCTGCCCTTGTTGCTCATGGCCCAAGTTGTCCAGGCCGGAATTCGGCTTGCGGCCGGGGCCGATTTCCCAGGATGGGGCTACTTCATAGGCCCCCTCTTCGCCACCCTGCTGTGGATCCCGGCCACCTTCGTCCTCCTGTTGCCCCAGTTCCAGCCCGTGGAACGGGACGACAATCGGCCGATCTAGCCGGGACCCGCAAGGAATCGGCCCGTGGCAGATTTTCACAACCCGGATGGAGATCTGGAGCGCTTCCGCCTGCGCGTGGGAATTGCCGGTCTTGCGGTCCTGATCGCTTTCTGCATCCTGTTCGGCCGTTTCGTCTATCTCCAGATCGTCCAGCACGAGTACTACCGCACGCGGGCCGAGGACAACCGCATCGCCCTGCTTCCCATCGTCCCCAATCGGGGCGTGATCACCGACCGCAACGGGATCGTCCTCGCGCGGAATTATTCAGCCTTCACCCTGGAAATCACGCCATCCCGGGTCGCGGTCCTGGACCAGACCATAGACGGGCTGGCGGAGATCATCGAAATCCAGTCCAAGGATCGCAAGCGCTTCAAGCGCCTGTTGGACGAAGCGAAGAATTTCGAATCCATCCCCATCCGGACCCGCCTGTCCGACGAAGAAGTCGCCCGCTTCGCCGCCCACCGTTACCGCTTCCCCGGCGTCGAAGTCAAAGCCCGCCTCTTCCGGCAATATCCTTTGGGTACGGTCGCTTCCCACGCCCTCGGCTACATGGGGCGGGTCACCGATCGGGATCTGGAATGGATAGGCGAGCGAGGCCAGGAAGCGAACTATAAGGGCACCGATCACGTGGGCAAGACCGGCCTCGAACAGCATTACGAATTCGAGCTGCACGGGGAAACCGGTTACGAGCAAGTCGAAATTGACGCGGGGGGACGCGCCATCCGCAGCCTCAGGCGGACCCCCCCCGTTTCGGGCAACAATCTGGCGCTGACGCTGGACGCCAAGTTGCAGGAAATGGCCGAAAAAGCCTTCGGCGACCGCAAGGGTTCCCTGGTCGCCATCGAACCCGCAACGGGAGGGGTGCTGGCGCTTGTCTCCAGTCCCACTTTCGATCCCAATCTTTTCGTCGACGGAATCACGCCTGAAAACTGGAAGGACTTGAACGACGATCCGAAGAAACCCATGGTCAATCGGGCGATCAACGGCGCCTACCCGCCGGGGTCCACTTTCAAGCCTTTCATGGCGCTCGCCGCCCTGGAGGCCGGGAAGCGCACTCCCGCTCAAGTCATCAACGACCCGGGTTTCTTCACTTTCGGCAATCACACCTTCCGGGACGACAAGAAAGGGGGCCATGGAGCGGTCGACATGTACAAGTCCATCGTCCATTCCTGCGACACCTACTATTACATGCTGGCCAACGATTTGGGGATCGACGGTATCGCCCGCTTCATGGGATCCATAGGCCTGGGTCAGCGCACCGGAGTCGACCTTGGCAAAGACGACTCCGGCGAATCGAAAGGCGTTCTTCCCTCTCCGGAATGGAAGCGGCAGCGCTTCAAGCGCCCCGAGCAGCAGAAGTGGTATGCCGGAGAGACGATCTCCATTGGAATTGGCCAGGGGTACAACGCCTACACCCCCATCCAACTGGCCCAGGCCACCGCCACCGTGGCCAATAACGGCGTAATGTTCCGGCCCCACTTGGTGAGCCATATCACTGATGCCCGGACGGGCGCCAGGCGTCCAATCGAGCCGCAACCCATCCGTACCCTGGATTGGAAGCCGCAGAACATCGAGACCATCAAGCGGGCCTTGGTGGGCGTGAACAAGGAAGGGACCGGTGCCCGGGCATTCGCCGGCGCATCGTACGAAGCGGCCGGCAAAACCGGAACCGCCCAGGTATTCTCCCTTAAGGGAGCCCAGTATCGCGAGGGGGGCGTCAAAAAGGAATTGCGCGACCACGCCTTGTTCATTGCCTTCGCGCCAGTGGAAAATCCGCGCATCGCGCTCGCCATCCTCGTCGAAAACGGCGGTTTCGGCGCCCAGTCGGCGGCGCCCATCGCCCGCATGGTTTTCGATTACTATCTTCTGGGCAAGGTCCCGGCAGGCGCAGCCGGCGAAGACGCAGCGGCGGTCGAAAACGACAACGACGAGGAATAGGCGGGGATGATCGATCTGCGCAACTGGCTCCGGCGCGGCTGGACCGAATTGGCCAATCCGATCGACGGTCCCCTGCTGGCGATCGCCTTGGCCATCATGGCCGTGGGCATCTCGACCATCCACTCCGCCACTTACGACGGAGTCGAAAGGGGAGCTTCCCAGGGGCTCCATCTCTTGTTCGCCCTCACGCTGATGTGGGTGATCGCTCGCGTCCCTCCCCAGAAGATGATGCGCTTCGCGGTCCCGCTCTACATCCTGGGCGTGATCCTGCTGGTCGGCGTCTTCCTGTTTGGCGTCAAGGTCAATGGGGCTCGCCGTTGGCTTCCGCTAGGATTTACCCGCATACAGCCCTCCGAGGTCATGAAGATCGCCATGCCGCTGATGCTCGCCTGGTATTTCCATAAATTTGAAGGCGCCTTGCGCCTGCGCCACTATCTCGGTGCGGCACTCCTGCTCTTCCTTCCCTTCGCCTTGATCGCCAAGCAACCCGATCTGGGCACCGCCATCCTGGTCGGGGCCGCCGGATTCTACGTCATTTTCCTGGCGGGCCTGCCCTGGAAAGTGATCATCGGCTTGATTGCCGCGGGGGCTTCCGCTGCGCCGTTTCTCTGGAATCTGATGCACGACTACCAGCGCAAGCGCATCCTCACCCTGATCGACCCGACCACCGATCCGCTGGGGGCGGGCTACCACATCATCCAGGCAACCATTGCCATCGGATCAGGAGGGCCAACGGGCAAGGGCTACCTCAACGGCACCCAGACTCACCTTGAGTTCATCCCGGAGCGCCACACCGACTTCATATTCGCCGTCTTTTCGGAAGAATGGGGCCTGATTGGGAATGTAGCGCTATTGATTCTCTATACCCTGCTCATCGGTCGCGGCCTCATGATCGCCTCTGCCGCACCCACGCTCTTCTCGCGCCTGCTCGCCGGAGCCATCACCCTGGGTTTCTTCACCTACGCCTTCATCAATATGGGTATGGTGAGCGGGATCCTGCCGGTGGTAGGCGTCCCCCTTCCCTTCATGAGCTATGGCGGTACCGCCCTGGTCACTCTTTTTGTGGGACTCGGCGTGCTCATGTCCATCCACACCCACCGCATGTTGGTTCAAAAATGAACTCCCGGGTCGCTTCTCAACCCGCCCTCGGAAAGCTGGCGCGCATGGTGTTGGCGACCGGAACCGCTACCCTCGCCGCCTGCGGCAACCTGCCGTCCAACGCTCCGCCGCCTTCGGAAGCTTCCGGCGGTGCGTCCGTGCCGAGCACGGCCGTCCGCACGCCGAGCGCAACGCGAAAACCGCAGGTCGTTTTAAAGCGAGGAGGCGGTTTCTACAAGGATGACGGCCCCGGCGAGGAAATTCCCGACGGCCTCGACGAAGTTCCCGATGCAGAACCGCGTTGGGAACCTCTGCACAAGCCGGCGCAGCGTCCCTATGTCGTCCTCGGCAGGGAGTATGTTCCGAATACCGCAGTCCGCCCGTACAAGGCCCGGGGTATCGCCAGCTGGTATGGCAAGAAGTTCCACGGGCAGAAAACTTCCATCGGCGAACCCTACGACATGTTCGCCATGACCGCCGCCCACCCCACCCTGGCTCTACCCTCCTACGTAAGAGTAACGCACGTACAAAGCGGGAAGGCAGTCGTCGTTCGGGTCATCGACCGCGGCCCTTTCCATGCCGACCGCATCATCGACCTCTCTTACACCGCCGCGTACAAACTCGGTCTGGTCCAAGGCGGTAGCGGTCTGGTGGAGGTGGAAGCGCTCCTGCCCGGAGAATCCGCCCCACGGCCGCTCCCTAGCCCGGAACGGGACGAGATCGAGGAATTCACGCGCCGATTGGCACGGGAGGAAGCCTCGACCCAGACCGTCGCCACGGAAAGCGCATTACGCGGGGTCTACCTCCAGTTGGGTGCCTTCGGCAATGCCGACAATGCCGAGACCCTCAAAAATCATCTGAGCCGGGAGCTCGACTGGCTCACCGACCCGATGCGCATTGTTGCCGGCAAGAACGTCCACCGTCTCCAGCTCGGCCCCTACGCCAACCGGGCCGACGCGGAGAAGATCGCCGAACGCATCCGCCTAGCCCTGGGCTACCGTCCGACCTTCGTCATCCGACCGTAAGGCGGACCGTCGCGACTACCACGTTGCCGCGGCCGCGATACTCGACCTCGGTGAAACTCATCATCTTGGCCATGGCAATGCCGCGGCCGTTGGGATCGAACGCCCGCTCCGGGTCGAAATCGAGGTATTTCTTCCAATCGAACCCCTCGCCCTGGTCGGTGATCGTGAATACGATGCGGTCCGGAAAGCGCTCGCAGCACACCGACGCAAAACGATCCCGGAACTGCGGCAGGGCCAGCCGACGGGCGATTTCCGCTTCCCACTGGCCTTCCCACTTGAGCAGCGCCTTCTCCTTGTAGGTCACGCCCAGGTTGCCATGTTCTACGGCATTGACCATCAGGTCGGCAAGCCCCGGCGCCACCGCTTCCGGTTGCGGGCAGAGGGCTGCAAGCAGCGGGACGAGCCGAGCGACATCGTCCAGATTCACGAAGCGCTCCTCGACCCCGAGGCCGATCTGGGCGCCGGTTTCCGGATGCGCCGCCTGACGCTGAACCGCCTCGCGGTGGCGGAGATCGTCGAGGGCGGAACGGACGATCTGCACCAGAGCCTCGGGTTCGTAAGGCTTGGTCAGATAGTAGTAGGCCCCCGCGTCCAGGCCCTGGCGGATCTGCTCCGGCGCGGAAGCTGCCGTCTGCATGATCACCGGGATGTCGGCGAACGGGGTCTCGGTCTTCAAGCGGCGCAGGAATTCCATGCCGTCGAGCCCGGGCATCATCCGGTCGAGAACCACCAGGTCGTAGTCACTCCCGTTCAGCTGGAACCGGTCCCAAGCGGCCACCGGATCGCTGAAGAGGTCGAGGGTCAACCCCTCGTCGGCGAGGAATTCCTCGATGATGAACAGATTCATCTGCTCATCGTCGACGACCAGCACGCGTTCCTTCGTCATCGTGACTGTCTCCTCCGTGGCCGGCAGGCCCATGCGCTCTTTTTTATAGTGCCTCATATTACCCGAAGCCCGCGTGCTCCGGGGTATTGACCGGGATCAAGGGTCGCGGGCCGTCCGTCACTATACTTGCCCAATTCGCAATAGCCCCAGGCACTATGACTGCTGCACTTCCCGACCTCGTCTGCCCTGCCGGCAGCCTACCCGCCCTCAAGGCGGCCGTCGACCATGGCGCCGACGCCGTCTACCTGGGCTTCAAGAACGGCACCAACGCCCGCAATTTTTCAGGCCTGAACTTCGACGCCAGGACCATGGCTGAAGGACTCGGCTACGCCCGCGGCAAGGCTTGTGAAGTGCTCGTCGCCATCAATACCTTTCCTCAGCCAGGCCGGATCGCCGACTGGCGCAGCGCGGTCGATGCCGCCGCCGATCTGGAGGTGGACGCCATCATCCTGGCTGACGTCGGATTGCTCGATTATGCTTGCCGCCGCCACCCCCGGCAACGTTTGCATCTCTCGGTCCAGGGTTCGGCCACCAACTACGAAGCGATTAACTTTGCCCAGCGCGAGTTCGGTGTCCGCCGCGCCGTCCTGCCTCGGGTGCTGACCCTGGCCCAGGTCGAACACGTCATCCGCAACACCATGGTGGAAATCGAGGTATTCGGATTCGGCAGCCTCTGCGTCATGAATGAAGGGCGCTGTTGGCTCTCGTCCTACGCCTGCGGGGAATCCCCCAACACCGTCGGGGCTTGCTCTCCGGCCAAGTACGTCAAGTGGGAAAAGAGCGCAAACCGTATGGACACCCGCCTCAACGGCATTCTCATCGATCGCTTTGCCGACAATGAACCGGCCGGCTACCCCACTCTGTGCAAGGGCCGCTTCGAGGTCCAGGGCGAGACCTATTACGCCCTGGAAGAACCGACCAGCCTCAACGTTCTGGGCATTCTTCCGGAAATCGTCAAGGCCGGCGTCCGGGCCATCAAGGTCGAGGGTCGCCAACGCAGCCCGGCCTATGTCGCGCAAGTCACCCGAACCCTGCGCGCAGCCCTCGACAGCCTCTCGGCCGACGGCGCGCGTTACCAAGTCCGCCCCGACTGGCAGGCCCAGCTGGCCAAGGTTTCCGAGGGCAATCAAGCCACCCTCGGCGCCTACAATCGACCCTGGCGTTAAGCCCCCCACCTCTTTCCGTCGTTCCCGCCCATGAAGCTCGCTCTCGGTCCTCTACTCTTCTTCTGGCCCAAAAATCAGGTCCTCGAGTTTTATGCGGAAATGGCCGAGAACCAAGTCCTGGAAACCCTCTATGTAGGCGAAGTGGTCTGTTCGCGCCGGCAGCAATTGCGCGTCGCCGACTGGATCGGACTGGCCCGCGATCTCACCGATGCGGGCAAGGAAGTCGTCGTTTCCGCCCAGGCGCTTCTCGAGTCGGAAAGCGATCTCAAGGCCCTGCGCCGCATGGTGGACGAAGCCGGCTGCGTGATCGAAGCGAACGACCTGGGAGCGGTCAATGTGCTCGGCGGCCGGCCCTTTGTTGCCGGGCCGCACCTCAACATCTACAACGAAGCCACTCTGGAGACCTACGCCCGTTTCGGGATGAGGCGCTGGGTGCCCCCCCTGGAGGCGGACCGCCATCTGGTGGCGACGCTGCATCAGAAACGCCCCGCCGGCGTCGAAACCGAGGTCTTCGCCTTCGGTCGGCTGCCGCTGGCCTTCTCTGCCCGCTGCTTCACCGCCCGCCACTACAACCTCAACAAGGACGACTGCCAGTTCAAATGCCTGGACCACCCGGAGGGACTGACCCTGCGGACCCGCGACGGACAGGACTTCCTTACCGTCAACGGAATCCAGACCCTTTCCGCCCAGTCCTACAATCTGCTCGACCAAGTGCCCGACCTGACGGCCCTTGGGATCGATCTCTTGCGTATCAGTCCTCAGCCGGAGCACACCCCTTCGGTCCTGGCCGCCTTCGACGCCGCCCGCCGCGGAAAACCTGCAGCGGCTGACCCGGCCTGGAACCCTCTCGGCCTGGTCGATGGTTACTGGTTCGGCGATGCGGGAATCGCCCGCCACCGCCCCGCCGCAATTCCCGGAGTCTGCCCATGAGCCCAAGCATCTCCATTCCGAGATTTAGTCTTCCCCCTTTCATCGCGACCATCGGCCAACATTTGCCGCAATGGCCCCACACGCTGGCCCTGGTCGCCGGGCTCAACACGGCGGTCCGCCTACGCCTGCTCACCGGGGCCGATCTCTCGATGTTGGAGGACAAGTTGTTTCGGGTTCGCGTCCTCGATACCGGCGGAACGGCAACCTTCACCTGCCGTGGCGCCCTGTTCCACCCAGTCTTGCGGCCGCAGAGAGAACCCGACCTTTGCTTCGCAGCCAAGCTTTCCGCCTACCTTCAACTCCTCGCCCGCCAGGAAGACCCGGACACCCTATTCTTCAATCGGGAACTCGAAATCACCGGCGATACCGAACTGGGACTCACCGTAAAGAACATGCTCGACGCCGTCGAGTGGCCGCAGCTTGTCCTTCCTTTCGCCAGGAAATCGTGACTGCGAACCTTGCATCGCTCCGTTGCACCGGACGTCCTACCAGAACGTCTATGGCGGGTCGATACCGCTGAGGCCGGGTATTCGCCGCGGCTTAACGCCAGGCAAGGGAGTCGGTTTGGAAAGCACGGGAACCGCCCTACCAGAGCTCCGTACTGCCCGTATTCTGGCCCCCGCGCAGGGCCTGAAGCACCTGGGCGAACTCTTCGTCGTACTGACCCCGGGTGGAGAGCAGATTCAGAATGCGCTGTACCGAACCATCCATCATTGCGCTGATTTTCTCCTCCTGGTCGAGGGTCGTTCCCAGCCAGGAATAGGCCTTTTCGATCACATCCACAAGTTCCTGAAGGAGGACCCGCGTATCCGCCAGCATCGCCCGGTGTTTGTCCCGCAGCGATTCGACGGCCGAAGTCGCGCTGAACAGCGCCATCTGAAGTTGCTCGGCCCGCTCCATCGATTCCCGGCGCATCGCGACATTGTCGCAGAGCGCCTCTGACGTCTCGGCCAGGACGGCCACGTGGTCGCGGATATTGCCGGCCCGCTCGGCGGACTCCTCCGGGAGATTGGTAATGGCAATCGAAACCCGATCGTAATTGACCACCAGTTGTCGCTTGAACTGAAAGATGCGTCCCATCTGGGCAAGCTTGTCGAGGATGTCCGCTTCCAGCCGGGTGGGCTCTCCTTCCGTGCGAAAGGTCACCTGACCGTCAGCCGGCCGTATGACCCCAAAAGACTGCAGCCCGAGTTCCCGGATGGCCTCGACCAGCTTTTGGGAAAGCGTCTCGTAGTCCCGGCACTGGATGCTCGATCGTACGAAATTCATGAGCACCCCGTTCTGCCCGACGGTCGACAGGAAATTCATCGCCATCGACTGCAACTGCCGCTTTTCTTCGTCAAACCGACAATAGTCGGCATGGATTTGGATGGCAAGTTCCGCCTTCTTGATCAGAATCTGCGGCGACACCGGTTTGCTGACGATGTCGTTTCCCCCGGCGTCAAAGGCCTCCAGCTGGTACTCGAGGGAATCGTGGGCAGTGACAAAAATGACCGGGACCCGGCTGACTTCGCGGATCTTTCGGCAAACCGAAAACCCATCCATTTCCGCCATCTCGACGTCGAGGACGATGAGGTCGGGGGGCTCAGCGGCGAAGCCCTCCAGCGCTTCCAAACCCGAAGCGGCGGACGAAACGGCAAACCTTTCCCGCAGGGCTTGCTCCAGGAATACGCGGAAAAAGCGATCGTCGTCAACGACAAGGATTCGCTTCCGATCGGAACCCGTCTCCTCGCTCAGCAAGGCTTTCTTCCCGTAGTTATTGTCGCCGCTCAAGGACGTCCAAATCGATCGGACCTATGCGTCGGCTGAAGCCCATCTTAGCGCACAGGGAAACTCTTCTCCGGGAAAAGAGCGACGATGCTCAAGACCTCCTCAGCCCCGATGGGCGTCTCCAGCCCTCCGAGCAGCATGATGTCCTGGCCACCCAGGAATATCTTGATTTCCTTGCGGGGGATGCCCTTGCCGGGCTCCTGCAGACAGCCGCGCAGACCGGGATGATGATGCTCAAGGGCGGAAAACGCCTCCGCCACGGTATCTCCGCTGACGGTGACTTCTTCCGCACCGCCGGTATGGCAGCGCAGAGCACGGGGGATATGAACACTGACCACGGGGGAATCGATCATGGCGGACCTCCTTTGGCGTGCTCCGAGGCGCACGCACGCTTCGCAGATGCCGGTTGGACCCGCAAACTGCTGGAGGGTTCACACCCACTTGCCGGAGCCCGCGTCGCGGGCCGCCAAAGAGTTGTCACGCCGTGGGCCGGCCGTGGAATTCGAGCTAGAATGCCGTCGCGATCAACATCCCCAGGAGTTCCCTCATGGCAGCAAACGACGACGACGAAACCACAGCCGTTTTTGTAGGCGCCCTTGCCGGCATCATGCTGGCAGCGACCGCCGCGATCTATGGAGCAAGTGCAGGCAAGCTGCAAGTGGCGCCCCCCGCCGTCACGGCGGAGGCTGAAATCGCCCCCCTCGGCGAAGCCCTGGCCAAGGTGTACTTCGCCTTGGGCAAATCCGATCTCGACGCCAAAGATCGCGACGTGGTGACCAAGACGACGGAAGCTTTGGCGGCCAAGCCCGATGCCATCGTCCTGCTCTCCGGGTTCCACGATCCCTCAGGCGATGCGGCGCAAAATGCGGAACTCGCCAAGAGCCGGGCACTAGCCGTGAAGGAGGCCTTGGTGGCGGGAGGAATCGCGGCTGACCGCGTCAAGATGCGCCGGCCGGAAAGTACCGTTGGCACCGGCAGCCCCGAGGAGGGACGCCGGGTGGAGATTCGCGTCCAGTAGTGCAGGCATTGGGGGCCCCCAATACCACTTGAGTTTCGACTCGTGGCGCAACAAAAAGCCCGCAACCTCACGGTTGCGGGCTTTTTATTCTGTCAATCGGCCTATTTGGCCTTCTTCTGGGAATCCAGACGGAATTTGACGTAGCTGCCCGGGGCTTCCTCGATGACCTTGAGTTTGCCCTTGCCCGGAACGCGGGCGGGAACCTGGGCGCTGCCGCCCGGCAGGCCGGTGACCCAGGCATGCCAATGGGTCCACCAGGAACCCGCGTTCTGGGTGGCACCCGCCAGGAAATCGTCGGGGCTCTCCGGCAGGTTGCCGTCGGAGGCATCGTTTACCCAGTAGCCGTACTTGTTGGCCACCGGCGGATTGACGATGCCGGCAATGTGGCCGGAGCCGCCAAGGACGAACTTCGTCTTTCCTGAAGGAAGGCAGGCTCCCATGTAGGTGCTTTTCCAGGGGGCGATGTGGTCTTCGATGGTGGAAATGAAGTAGCAGGGCGTCTTGACCTTGGTGAGGTCGATCTTGACGCCGTCCAGGGTAATACCGCCGGGATCCTTCAGCTTGTTCTCCAGGTACATATTGCGCAGGTAGAAGCTGTGCATCGCCGCCGGCATGCGGGTGGAGTCGGAGTTCCAGTACAGCAGATCGAAGGGGAAGGGATCCTTGCCCATCAGGTAGTTATTGACCACAAAGGACCAGATGAGGTCGTTGGCCCGCAACATGTTGAACGTGCCGGCCATCTCGGTACCTTCCAGATAGCCGCGCTCGTTCATTTTCTTTTCCAGGCCGGCCACTGCGTTCTCGTCCAGGAAAACGCCGAGTTCGCCGGGCTCGGAGAAGTTGAGCATGGTGGTAAAGAAGGTGGCGGAATTGACCCGCTTGTCTTTCTTTCCGGTCAGGTAGGCCAGGGTGGTCATGAGCAGCGTGCCGCCCAGGCAGTAGCCGGCCATGTTGACGCTGTCCTCGCCGGTGTGGGCGCAGACCTGGTTGAGGGCTTCCACGGAACCCTGTAGTAGGTAGTTCTCGAAACTCTTCTGGGCCAGCTTCTCGTCCGGATTGACCCAGGACATGATGAAGGTGGTATGTCCCTGGTCGGTGGCCCACTTGACCAAGGAGTTCTTTTCCCGCAGATCGAGGATGTAGTACTTGTTGATCCACGGCGGAACGATGAGGAAGGGTTTCTTGTACTGATCCTTGGTGGTCGGATCGTATTGGATGAGCTGGAAAAGCTCATTCTGGAAAATGACCTTGCCCGGGGTGGTGGCGACGTTCTTGCCCATCTCGAAGGCCGACGTGTCGGTCATCCGGATACGCAGCTGGCCGTCCCCCTGCTCGACGTCGTGCAGCAGGTTGTTGAAACCCTTGATCAGGTTCTGACCGTGGCTCTTGACCGTCTCCCGGAAGACCTCGGGATTGGTCATCGCAAAGTTGGAGGGCGACAGGGCGTCAATGTACTGGCGGGTGAAGAAATTGACCTTCTGCTGGGTGTGCTCGTCGAGCCCTTCGGCACCGCTCACGGTGTCGTGCAGATGGCGGGCCGTGATGAGGTAGGACTGTTTGATGAAGTCGAAAAGGAAATGCTGCTCCCAGTCTTCGTCCCGGAAACGGTTGTCGCCCTTCTTGGGGGCGGCGACGGGGCCGGAGACCGGCATGCCGACCATCTTCATCATGCTGCTTTGCCAGAGGGAAAAGTAATCCCACATCATGTTCATCTGGGTCTGCGCCAATTTGACCGGATTCGCCAGCAGGTGGGCGGAAAGGTCCATGAAGGCCTTGGCCACGCCCAGTTCGTCGGACGGGGCATCGACGCCCTCCTTGGCCTTCTTTTCCATGAACTGGGTGAGGATGCGGGAAGCGCGCTGGGCGACTTCGGCGTAGGTCTGGGCCATTTCGGCCGGGTTGGGCAGGTTGGCTGCCTTATCCTCGGTTTGCTGCGACATGTGAAACTCCCTCTGTCAGTTTTCCAAGCGGGCCTGTGCGGCCCTGGCGAAACGGATGACGCCATCGCCCCCAAGGGTGCGCGACAGCCGTCCGGCGATTTCCAGATGATTGAGATGGGCGATTGCCTCGCCCATCGCAAACATCGTCTGATGCGTGTCGAGCGGCCGCGGAAACAGCGTCGCGAGCAACTCGGCGGCGCTCTTTGGCGCCTCACAATCGTCTTCCACCGCCTGCAGGCGTTCTCCATGGTGGGCATGCAAAGCCGCAATCCGCTCCGACAGCCCGACGAAGGGCAGACCGTGGGAGGGCAATACCAGGGTGGAGTCGGGAATTTCCCGGGCCATTGCGTCCAGAGAAGCGAGATAGCTTCCCAAGGCATCGGCCGCCGGGGTGACTGCCATCACACTGATATTGGTGGAAATCCGCGGCAAAAGCATGTCTCCCGAAATTAACACGGCGAGTTCCTGGCAGTAAAGCGCAGCATGCTCGGGCGAATGGCCGTGGCCGATGACGACCTTCCACTCGCGTCCGCCTATGGCCCGACTGTCCCCCGCTTGAAGCCGGTTGTAACGCTCCGGAAGCGCCGGAACCGACCGCGTATATCCCGATCCTCGGCGGGCAAAGCGATCGAGGAGGTCCGCTGAAAGACCGTGCTGACGGAACTGTTCGGTCATGAAACGCGCACCGTGACCGCCGACCTCGTGCCAGACGGCGTGGGCAGTCAGAAATTCGGCGGCGGTCATCCAGAGCTGCGCACCGGTCTGCTCCAGAAGCCAGGTCGCCAATCCCAGGTGATCGGGATGAAAATGGGTCACCAACAGATTGCGCACCGGCCCGGCCAACCCGGCGAGGACCGCCACCCAGGCCGATCGGGTCCCCTCGTCGGCAAATCCCGTATCGACCAGGGTCCAGCCGTCTCCGTCCCGCAATGCCCAAAGGTTGATGTGGTCGAGCTGAAAAGGCAGGGGCATGCGTAGCCACAGCACGCCTGGGGCGACCTCGACGGTCGTACCGCTGGGAGGAGGAAGAAGGTGGGGGAACTCGAGCGCCATGGAATCCGGAGTCACCTTACCATACGGTACCGGATTGAAAAAACCCCGCTGCTCTGCTGTACTGGGGGCAATTGAACGGTCAAGAAAGGTGTGTCGTGGAACTTCCGTGTCTCGCCTTCGACCATGAAGAGAGCGTCGCCGAGCTCAGGGAGGCGGTGCGGACCTTCGCCGACCGGGAAATCGCACCGCGGGCCGCAGCCATAGACCGCGACAACCGCTTTCCCACCGACCTCTGGCCCAAGCTGGGCAGCATGGGCCTTCTCGGCCTCACCGTTCCCGAAGCGCTGGGCGGCACCGGCCTCGGCTATCTCGCCCACATCGTGGCGATGGAAGAACTTTCGCGCGCGTCCGCGAGCGTCGCCCTGTCCTACGGAGCCCACTCCAATCTGTGCGTCAACCAGATCTACCGCAACGGTAACGACGCTCAACGCGCCCGTTTCCTGCCCCGGCTGATGAGCGGGGAGCACGTGGGGGCATTGGCGATGTCCGAGCCCAACGCCGGATCCGATGTGATCTCGATGCAGTTGCGGGCGGACAGGGCCGGGGATCGCTACGTCCTGAACGGTTCCAAGCTGTGGATCACCAACGGCGGCGACGCCGACGTTCTGGTCGTTTATGGCAAGACCGACCCGGCGGCCGGCGCTCACGGCATCACGGCCTTCCTGGTCGAGAAGGGGATGCCCGGATTCACCCACGGCGCTCACCTGGACAAGCTCGGGATGCGGGGATCCAATACCTATCCCCTGTTCTTCGACGACGTCGAGGTCCCGCAGGAAAACGTCCTCGGCCAGGTCGGAGCCGGTGTCCGTGTCCTGATGAGCGGCCTCGACTATGAACGGGCCGTCCTGGCGGGAGGGCCTCTGGGGATCATGGCCGCCTGCCTCGACGTGGTGGTCCCCTACCTGCACGAGCGGCGGCAGTTCGGCAGCGCGATCGGCGAATTTCAGCTCATGCAGGCCAAACTGGCGGACATGTACGTCACCTTTAATGCGGCCCGGGCTTACGTTTACGCCGTCGGTCAGGCCTGCGACCGGGGAGCGGTGACGCGCCGGGATGCCGCCGGCGCCATACTCTACGCCGCCGAGAAGGCTACCTGGATGGCCGGCGAAGCGATCCAGGCCCTGGGCGGAAACGGCTACGTCAATGACTATCCCACGGGCCGCCTGTGGCGCGATGCCAAGCTCTACGAAATCGGTGCTGGGACTTCGGAAATCCGACGCATGCTGATCGGGCGGGAGTTGTTCGATGTCACCGGGTGCCGCCCATGAGACCTTTTCCGGTTAGCAAAGGTCAAAGTAGCGTTACCGCGCCCGCATCACACTCTTGGCCCGGAAGCCACCGTTCCATCGCTGCCGGCAAGGGGTCCGGAGGACGGTAGAATCCGTCACTTCCCATCCTTGGAACGACCATGCTTCGCCTGCGCACCCTGAGCATCGCCGACACCGCCGCCCTGGACCACGTCCGCCAGTTCTTCCGGAGCTACGTAGCCTGGCTGGGCGTAGACCTCAATTACGAGAATTTCGACCGCGAGATGGCGGCACTGCCCGGCAGCTACGCCGAGCCCGCGGGGCGCCTGTTCTACGCCGAGGTCGACGGCAACCCTGCCGGCTGCGTCGGCGTGCGCCCTTACGGCGAGGGAGGCAGCTGCGAGATGAAGCGTCTCTACGTCAGTCCCGAGTACCGCAATCGGGGGATCGGGAAGCTCCTCGCGCAAGCTGCAATCAGCGCCGCCAAGGACATGGGCTATCGTCGCCTCTTGGTGGATACCATGCCCGGCATGCGCATGGCGGTGCGCCTCTACCGGGAATTGGGTTTCACCGAAACGCCCTGTTACTACCAGACCCCGGTGGAGGGCATGATGTTCCTGGCCCTCGACCTGGAGAACTGGACTCCGGAAGAGAAGCACAACGAGAACCTGGATCATCTCTTCGATTTCAACCGCAGCTGGGCTCGTCAGATGCAGGAGCGGGACCCGGAATACTTTGACCGCCTTTCCCAGCTCCAGGCTCCGGACTACCTGTGGATCGGATGTTCCGATTCCCGCGTGCCGGCGAACCAGATTGTCGGCTTGCTGCCGGGGGAGGTGTTCGTCCACCGCAATATCGCCAACGTGGTGGTGCATACCGACCTCAATTGCCAATCGGTGATTCAGTTCGCCGTCGACGTGCTGCGGGTCAAGCACATCATGATCGTCGGCCACTACGGATGCGGCGGCGTGCGGGCCGTGGTGGACAACCAGTGGGTCGGCCTGGTCAACCTTTGGCTGCGTCATGTGGAGGACGTGCGCAACAAGCATCGCCGCGCTCTCGAAGCCCTGCCCCTGGAACAACGCTACGACCGCCTCTGCGAATTGAACGTCATCGAGCAGGTAGTGAATCTGTCCCGCACCAATGTGGTCCAGGACGCCTGGAACCGCAATCAGAAGCTCACCGTGCATGGCTGGATCTACGGCCTCAAGGACGGACGGATCAAGAATCTGGGCCTCACCGCTCAGGGTACCGACGCCCTGGAACGCCGCTACGTCGAGGCCCTGGCCGCCCTCGACGTGACTCCGCCCCTATGATCCCATGATCGATCCCGTCGTCATCGTCTCGGCCGCCCGTACCCCCATCGGGGCGTTCCAGGGTGCCCTGGCGGGACTGACGGCGATCGAGCTCGGGGCTGCCGCCGTACAAGCTGCGGTCCGCCGAGCCGGAATCGACCCGGCGATTCTGGATGAGGCGATCCTGGGTTGCATCCTCACCGCGGGACTCGGCCAGGCCCCAGCCCGGCAGGCCGCCCTGGCCGCCGGACTGCCCCAGTCGGTGGCTTGCACCACGGTAAACAAGGTCTGCGGATCGGCGCTCAAGGCAATCATGCTGGGTCACGACGCCATCGTTGCCGGTTCTGCGGCGGTGGTCATCGCCGGGGGTATGGAATCGATGAGCAACGCGCCCTACTTGTTGCCCCGAGCCCGGTCCGGTTACCGCCTGGGGCACGACCAGGTCCTCGACCACATGTTCCTCGATGGGCTGGAGGATGCGTATGGGCCCGAGACGCGCGGCAAACTCATGGGCTGCTTTGCCGAGGACTGTGCCTCCCGGCTGGGGATTTCCCGCGAGGAACAGGATGCCTGGGCTTTGCGTTCCGCCTCCCGCGCACAACAGGCGGCTGCGGACGGCGCCTTCGCCTGGGAGATCGAACCGGTGCTCGTTCCCGGCAAGGCCGGCGAACGGCGGATCGGCCGCGACGAGGGTCCGGAGCGCATCGATCCCGCCAGAATCCCGAGCCTGGAGCCCGCCTTCCGGGTAGGCGGTACGATCACCGCGGCCAATGCGTCCTCGATCGCCGATGGCGCCGCCGCCGTCGTCCTGATGCGCGAATCCCAGGCCGGCAGCCTCGGTATCGCCCCTTTGGCTCGCATCGTCGCCCACGCCACCCATGCTCAGGCACCCGCCGATTACCCCACCGCCCCCGGAAAAGCCATCGAAAAGCTGCTCCTTCGCAGCGGCTGGACCAAGGACAAGGTCGATCTATTCGAAATCAACGAGGCCTTCGCCGTGGTGCCCCTCGCAGCGCTGCGCCATCTCGATCTTTCGCCAGACAGGGTCAATGTCCATGGTGGCGCGTGTGCCCTCGGGCATCCCATCGGTGCGACGGGGGCACGGCTGGTGGCTACGCTCCTCGGTGCCCTCCGCCGCAGGGGAAACCGGCGCGGCGTCGCCGCCCTATGCATCGGCGGTGGCGAGGCCACCGCTCTCGCGCTCGAGATGCTTTAATTCCGAAGGAGACCTCCATGGCCGACCCCATCACCTTCTACTTCGACTTCTCCAGCCCCTATGGCTACCTCATGAGCGAGAAGATCGACGATCTCGCGGCCCGCTACGGGCGCAAGGTGCGCTGGCGGCCTATCCTGCTGGGCATCATTTTCCAATCCACGGGCAGTGCCCCCCTGACCCTGCAGGCGCCCCCCAAGGCCGCCTACTACAAGCACGACTTTGCCCGTTCTGCCCGTTTCCTCGGGGTCCCCTTCCGCTTTCCGAGCAAGTTTCCCTTGCCGACCCAGCAAGCCGCCCGGGCCTATCTCTGGCTCCATGAGCAGGACTGCGTGCAAGCGCGGGCTTTCGCCCACGCGACGTACAGGGCGCTGTTCGTCGACGACCGCGACATTTCCGGGCCGGATACCGTCCTCGACATCGCCGCCGGCCTGGGCGTCGATCGCCAAGCCCTGGCGGCCGCCCTGGGCGGTCCGGAGTTGAAGGAGCGCCTGAAGGCCGAAGTCGGAACTGCCATGGCGGCGGGGGTATTCGGTTCGCCCACCGTGGTCGTCGACGGCGAAATGTTTTTCGGCGCCGACCGCTTGCCCCAGCTCGAACGCTGGCTGGCGGAAGGCGGTTTCTAGACAGGAGGTTTCCATGGCCATCACCAAAGGCTGCCAACAATTGATCGCCGAAGCCCGCGAGCGCATCCGCACCCTTTCGCTGGCGGAGGCACGGGCCAAGTTCGACGATCGCCAGGCGGTCTTCGTCGACATTCGCGACATCAGGGAACTGGAGCGGGAGGGCATGATCCCCGGCGCCTTCCACGCCCCCCGCGGCATGCTCGAATTCTGGGTGGACCCGGAGAGCCCGTACTACAAGGAAATTTTCGGGTCGGGCAAGGAATTCGTCCTCTACTGCCAGTCCGCCTGGCGATCCAGCCTCGCCACCGCCGCCCTGCAGGACATGGGCCTCGCCCCCGTCGCCCAGATCGAGGGCGGCTTCAAGGCCTGGAAGGCGGCCGGCCACCCGGTGGCCGAACGGGCCACCCACAAACCCTGAGCGGCCATGGGCGAATTCCAGTCGCGGATCGATCCTCGCTCGGCGGATTTCCAGGCCAACGCTGCGGCCATGGCAGCTCTGCTGGCGGATTTGCGGGAAAAAGCCGGCCATATCGCCCTGGGTGGCCCGGAAACGGCTCGCCAGAAGCATCTCGCCCGGGGCAAGCTGCTGCCCCGGGAGCGGGTGGATGCCCTCCTCGACCCCGGCACCCCTTTTCTGGAGATCGGTCAGTTCGCCGCCTACGGGCTCTACGGCGGCGAGTACGAGGTACCGTCGGCCGCCCTGGTCGCCGGTATCGGCCGCGTCGCCGGAGTCGAGTGCATGGTCGTCGCCAACGATGCCACCGTGAAAGGCGGCACGTACACGCCGCTGACCGTCAAGAAGCACCTGCGGGCCCAGGAGATCGCCCTCGAGAATCGCCTGCCCTGCATCTATCTGGTGGATTCCGGGGGCGCTTTCCTGCCCCTGCAGGACGAGGTCTTTCCCGACCGGGAGCACTTCGGACGTATTTTCTACAACCAGGCCAACCTGTCGGCCCGGGGAATTCCTCAGATCGCCGCCGTCCTCGGGTCATGCACGGCGGGCGGTGCTTATGTGCCGGCCCTGTGCGACGAATCGATCATCGTCCGGAACCAGGGCACCATCTTTCTGGGTGGCCCGCCCCTGGTGAAGGCGGCTACCGGAGAGGTCGTCAGCGCCGAGGAGCTTGGCGGCGCCGACGTCCATACCCGGCTTTCCGGCGTCGCCGACCATCTGGCGGAAAACGACGCCCACGCCCTGGCCATCGTCCGCCGTATCGTCGCCAACCTCAACTGGCGCAAGTCGCCCGCTCTCGACCTGCGCGAGCCCGTGGCCCCCCGCTACGCCGGCGAAGAGATCTATGGCGTCATCCCCACCGATCCCCGCAAACCCTACGACGTGCACGAGATCGTCGTCCGGCTGGTGGATGGCTCGGATTTCGACGAATTCAAGGCTCGCTACGGGACGACCCTGGTCTGCGGTTTCGCACGCCTCCACGGCTATCCGGTGGGGATCGTGGCCAACAACGGCATCCTGTTTTCCGAATCCGCCCTCAAAGGCGCGCATTTCGTCGAACTCTGCGCCCAGCGCCACATTCCGCTGATCTTCCTGCAGAACATCACCGGCTTCATGGTCGGCAAGAAAGCCGAGAATGCCGGCATTGCCCGGGACGGCGCCAAGATGGTCACGGCGGTCGCCACCGCCGCGGTGCCCAAATTCACCGTCATCATCGGTGGCTCCTTTGGCGCCGGCAATTACGCCATGGCGGGCCGCGCCTACGGTCCGCGCTTCCTGTGGACCTGGCCCAACGCGCGCATCTCGGTGATGGGCGGCGAGCAGGCCGCCAGCGTCCTGGCGGCGGTCAAGCGCGACAGCCTGGAAGCGGCCGGCAAGTCCTGGAGCACGGAAGAGGAAGAGGCCTTCAAGACCCCGATCCGGGCCCAATACGAAACCCAGGGGCATCCTTATTACGCCAGCGCCCGGCTCTGGGACGACGGCATCATCGACCCGGCGGATACGAGGCGGGTCCTGGGTCTGAGTCTATCGGCAGCGCTCAATGCCCCGATCGGGGACACCCGCTTCGGGATTTTCCGGATGTAAGTATGTACCTGCCTGCCCATTTCGCCGTCACCGATCGCGCCCGGCTTCACGGCCTGATCGCAGCGCAACCGCTCGCGACCCTCATCACCCACGGCGATGGCGGACTCGAGGCCAATCATCTCCCGCTGATCCTCCATGAAGGAATCGGCGAATGGGGCGTCCTGCGCGGTCATGTGGCCCGCGGCAACCCGCTGGCCGGAGCCGACGGCGCTTCCGTGCTGGCCGTCTTCCATGGTCCTCAGTGCTACGTCAGCCCCAGCCATTACGCGACCAAGGCCCTGGATGGACGGGTGGTGCCCACCTGGAATTACGCCGTCGTGCATGCCCACGGCTGCTTGCGCACCCATGCCGATCCCGAGTGGATACGCGCTCAGATCGGCCACCTGACCACGAGTCACGAGGCCGACCGGGCCCATCCCTGGGCAGTGACCGATGCCCCGACCGACCACGTCGATCGCCTGTTGCGGTCCATTTGCGGCATCGAGATCGTCATCACCCGGCTCGAGGGCAAGTGGAAAGTCAGCCAGAACCAACCCACGGCCAACCGCGAGAGTCTGGCGACCGCTCTGGACGGCGAGAATCCGGTCATGGCAGGGCTTGTCCGGGAAATGAGGGGTTGAGGTATTCTGAACCGCTGCAGAGAAGCAGGAGACCCCATGCCCTACCAATCCCTGGAACTCCAGATTCAAGAATCCGTTGCCACGCTGTGGATGAACCGCCCCGTCGTCCATAACGCCTTCGACGAAACCCTGGTCGCCGAGCTGACCGAGGCTTACCGTACTCTCGATGCCGATCCCGCCGTGCGCGTCGTCGTCCTCGGCGGCCGCGGCAAGAGTTTTTCCGCCGGGGCGGACCTCAAGTGGATGCAATGGGCCTCCGCCCAAGGCGTCGATGACAATCTCGCCGATGCCCGCGCCCTGGCCCGCATGCTGCGCACCCTGGCGGACTCGAAGAAGCCCACCATCGCCCGGGTCCATGGCGCCGCCTTGGGCGGCGGCATGGGGCTGGTGGCCGCCTGCGACATCGCCGTGGCGTCGATTGACGCCGTCTTCGCCACCTCCGAAGCGCGTCTGGGCATTATTCCTGCGGCCATCTCGCCCTATGTGCTCCGCGCCATCGGGTCCCGCCAGGCGCTGCGCTATTTCCAGACGGGAGAACGAATCGATGCCGCGCGGGCAAGGGAAATCGGCCTGGTGCATGAGGCGGTCGCGCCGGAGCAGCTCGATGCCACCGTGGCGAACATCGCCGCCGCCCTCCTCCTTGGCGGCCCTCTGGCCCAGACCGCTGCCAAGGAGCTGATCCGGGCCGTCGATCACCAGCCGGTGAACGACAGCCTGCTGGAGGACACCGCCCATCGCATCGGCTACCTGCGGGCCACACCGGAAGCCCGGGAAGGGATCGCGGCGTTCCTGGAAAAGCGCTCCCCGCGGTGGGCACAGAAAGCCTGACGATGGCGGGGCGGATTCTCCTCGGCGAGCGGCGCGCCCAGGCGCGCAGACGCGCGGGAACGGCGCGCCCTGCCCCGGGAGCAGGATGCGCTCCGGCGGTCGCGCCGCCGGGGATGGCCCATGTTTGAAAGGATACTCATCGCCAACCGCGGGGAAATCGCCTGCCGGGTGATGAAGACCGCCCACCGGCTGGGGATGCGTACCGTCGCCGTCTATTCCGAAGCCGACGCCGGGGCTCGCCACGTCCGGCTGGCCGACGAGGCCGTGCGGCTCGGGGCAGCGGCGGCGAGCGAGTCCTACCTGGCCGGCGAAAAGATCATCGCAGCCGCCCGACGCACCGGAGCCCAGGCCATCCACCCCGGTTACGGCTTCCTGTCGGAGAACGCCGATTTCGCGGAGGCCTGCGCAGCGGCGGGTATCGTATTCATCGGCCCGCCCCCCGGCGCGATTCGCGCCATGGGGTCGAAAGCGGCGGCCAAGACCCTGATGGACGCCGCTGGCGTGCCCCTCACCCCCGGCTACCACGGCGATGATCAGGATCCCGGCCGCCTGCATCAGGAAGCGGAGGCCCTCGGTTACCCGGTGCTCATCAAGGCGGTCGCGGGAGGCGGCGGCAAGGGTATGCGCCGGGTGGACAAGGGCGACGATTTCCTCGCCGCCCTGGCTGCCTGTCAGCGGGAAGCCGCCGCCAGCTTCGGCGACGCCCGGGTGCTGGTGGAGCAATATGTGGCCCGCGCCCGCCACATCGAGATGCAGGTGTTCGCTGACCGTCAGGGCCATTGCGTCCATCTCTTCGAACGGGACTGTTCGGTCCAGCGCCGGCACCAGAAGGTGCTGGAGGAAGCCCCCGCCCCGGGCATGAGCCCGGAACAGCGTCAGCGCATGGGCGCTGCGGCCGTCGCGGCGGCTCGGGCCGTGGGGTATGTGGGCGCCGGCACGGTCGAATTCATCGCCCGGGATGACGGCAGTTTCTACTTCATGGAGATGAATACCCGCCTGCAAGTGGAGCACCCGGTCAGCGAAATGATTACCGGCCTGGATCTGGTGGAATGGCAGTTGCGGGTCGCTGCGGGGGAGCAGTTGCCCCTCGCCCAGGAACAGTTGGTCATGCGGGGCCACGCCATCGAAGCCCGCCTCTACGCCGAGGACGCCGATCGCGGCTTCCTTCCGGCCGCGGGCCGCCTGCTGCGGCTGAAGCTGCCGCGGGAAACCCTGCACGTGCGGGTCGACGCGGGGGTCGAGGAGGGCGACGAGATCACTCCCGACTACGATCCCATGATCGCCAAGCTCATCGTCTGGGACGCCGACCGCACCCGCGCCCTTGGCCGCCTGCGCCTTGCTCTGGCCGAAATCCAGGTGGCAGGCGTGGCCAGCAACGCCGCATTCCTGTCCCGGCTGGCAAGCTGTCCGGCCTACGCCAGTGCGGACCTCGATACCGGCTTCATCGAGCGCCAGCGACCCCTACTCTTTCCTATACCCGGGCCGATTCCCCGGGACGTCGTGTTGATCGCCGCCCTCGGCGAACTGCTCGGCGAGCGGGAAAGAGCTCGGGAGGCGGCGCTCCGCAGCAGCGACCCCCATTCGCCCTGGCATGCTCAGGACGGTTGGCGGATGAATCATTCCAACCCCCGCAGCCTGGCTTTCCGGGACCGTGATGGCCCGATCGAAGTGCATGTGCTCTGCGACCGGGAGCGATGGATACTCACAGTCCAGGGCGTCGCGACCGTCGTTTGCGGTCACCGGCAGGGTGGCCGGGACCTGACGGTGGAAATCGACGACCGGCGGCTGTCGGCCGGCATCGTCGCCGAGGACGACAAGCGCCATGTATTCCTTGAGGGAACGACCTACCTGCTGGTCCGCGACGATCCCCGCCATGGGGTCGAGGACGCCAGGGACGCGGGCGGCGGCCTGATCTCGCCCATGCCCGGCAAAGTGGTGGCCCTCCTCGTCAATCCTGGCCAACAGGTGGAAAAAGGGACGCCTCTGCTTATACTGGAGGCCATGAAGATGGAGCACACCATCACGGCCCCCGCTACCGGGAGCGTCGCGGCTTTCCATTTCCCCCCCGGCACGCTGGTGAAGGAGGGAAGCGCGCTGCTCGATTTTGATTGGGCGCCATGACCTTCCCCTCCCGCGTGCGCATCGTCGAGGTCGGCCCCCGGGACGGCCTGCAAAACGAAAAACAGCTCGTCCCCACGGCAACCAAGATCGAACTCATCGAGCGCCTCGCCGCTACGGGTGTGCCGGTGGTGGAGGCCACCGCTTTCGTCTCCCCCAAGTGGGTTCCCCAGATGGCCGATCATGCGGAAGTGCTCCGTGGCATACGCCGCCGCCCCGGCGTCGCCTACCCGGTCCTGGTCCCTAACCTCAAAGGCTTCGACGCCGCCGTCGAAGCCGGCGCCACCGAGGTCGCCATTTTTGCTGCCGCTTCGGAAACCTTTTCGCAGAAGAACATCAATTGCTCGGTCGCCGAAAGCCTGAAGCGTTTCGAACCGGTCATCTGCGCCGCCACCGCCCTCGATCTCAAGGTGCGAGGCTACGTCTCCTGCGTCGTCGGCTGCCCCTACGAGGGGCCCATAGCCCCCGGGGCCGTCGCTGCCGTCGCCTCCCGGCTGGCGGAAATGGGGTGCTACGAGGTCTCCCTCGGCGACACCGTAGGCGTCGGGACGCCGGCGGCAATCGGCCGCCTGATCGAGGCATGCGCACGCCAGCTGCCGGTCGCCCGCCTCGCAGGCCATTTCCACGACACTTACGGCATGGCGGTAGCCAACGTCTATGCCGCATTGGAAGCGGGCGTCGCGGTCTTCGACAGTTCCGTCGCCGGTCTCGGCGGCTGCCCCTACGCCCCCGGCGCCTCAGGCAATCTGGCGACCGAGGATCTGGCCTACCTCCTGGAGGGCCTGGGCATCGAAACGGGCGTCGACTTGCCGGCGCTGGTGGCCGTGGGCGCCTGGATCGGAGAGATCCTCGGCCGGCCGGGCAATTCCCGGGCCGGCCGGGCTCTCCTGGCAAGGGCGGGCTGATGGGACTGCTCTCCGCCATCGCCGGAATGCTGCACCGCACTCCGCCCGCCGACACCGGCACTCGCCTGGCCCTGGCCCGGATTGGCGAACTGGTCGACCCCCTGCTCACGGTCGCCCCCGATTTCGACTCTCATTTGAAATCCCCGGTGGATTGCGCCCTGGGCTATTGCGAAGGCCTCGTGGACAGCCTGCCCGGACCCCACACCGTCGATTCCCGCGCCTTCGTTTCCGATCCGCTCGTCCACGCCCTCTTCGCCACCGCCGATGACATTCGCGGCATGCTCGGCCGTAGCCAGGCCGTGCGCGACTACCTGGCAAATCCGGAATGCCGCCGCAGCGATAGTTTCTATGCCCTGCTCGCCGCGCGACGGCAGGAGAAGAAGCAGCTCGGCCCGGCGCTCCAGGGCGATACCCTGCGGGCGAACGTCCCGCAAACCGTGCTCTACTTTACCGACCACACCCTGGTCGAGCCTCACTGTGAATTGCACGAAACCCGCCAGGCCCTGCGGGCCAGCGCCTATGACAGTCTCTTGAGAAATTTCCATGCCCACCTCGAAGGGCTGCGTATCGAACGCGCGGAAACCCAAGGCGACAGCACCAGCGAGCGGGCTCACCTGGCACTCCTCAAGGGGAGCACCCCCGGCCCGGAGTACGCGGTGCATACGCGCCGTTTGGCGGAACTCGATGCCCACCTGCGCTCGGTCGCGGCAGCCCTCGAACCCGAACCTCTGGTCCGTGCCCTCGCCGAATTTCTCCTGGCCCCCGAACTCTCTCTCGCCCTGCAACCCTACACCGTGGCGTTGGATCGGATGGGCGTCGTGACTCAGACAGCAGGAGCCGGGGACACCCTGAGCTTTCCCGAACTCATTGCCCGCGACAAGCGCCGCTATATGGTGACGCTCGTCCGGGTGGCCCGAGCCCAGGCCGAGGAAGCCGTCGCCTCGGTACTCGATTTCCGTCACCGTTTCGTGATCATCTGATGGTTCCTTCTCCCTGCATCGACGTATGCCGCCTGGACCGGGCGACTGGCCTCTGCCAAGGTTGCCTGCGCAATGTCGACGAAATTGCTGCCTGGGGCCAGGCCGATGACGCCGCCCGCATCATCATCCTGGCCGCCGTCGCCAAACGGCGGCAGGAACTGGACCCCTGGGACGGCGAACTCCGCTGCGACTGCAAACCATGAGCAATGAAGAACTCTACCCCTGCGTAGGCATTTGCATGCCCGATCCCGATTCCGGCCGTTGCATGGGCTGCGGCCGCCCGCCGCTCGAGTCCCCGGAAGTCGTCGTACTTCCCGCGGCCGTGCGCCCGGAAAATCTCCCTCGGCCTGGAAGCCCCGCTGACCCGGATACTCCCCAGTGACTCTCCCTACTTCCCTGCGCGTCCTGGAGCGAGGCTGGCTCTCCGCCAATAACGTCGTCTTTTTCGACGGGGACGAAGCCACCATCGTCGATAGCGGATACGTCACCCACGCCGAGCAAACGGTCGCCCTGGTCCGGCATGTACTCGACGGCAGAAGGCTCTCGCGTATTGTGAATACTCACTCGCATTCCGACCATATCGGTGGGAACGCGGCCCTCAAGACGGCCTTCGACTGCCAAATCGTGGTTCCGGGGGGTCTGGCGGCAACGGTTGCTGAATGGGACGAAGACGCCTTGCTCCTCTCCCCCCTGGGCCAACAGTCGGCCCGCTTCAGTCACGACGCCACCCTGCGCGCGGGGGATCGGCTCGAAATGGGGGGTCTGGTCTGGGAGGCCATCGCCGCCCCCGGCCACGATATGGAAGCCCTGGTTTACTACAACCCGGAGCGGCGCATCCTGATTTCCGGCGATGCCTTCTGGCAGAACGGGTTCGGCGTAGCCTTCCCGGAGCTGCTCGGTCAGGCCGACGGTTTGGCGGCGACCCGGGCGACCCTGGAGCATCTCGCCACCTTGGCCGTGGATTGGGTGATTCCGGGCCACGGCAGTCCCTTCCAGGACGTTGGCGAAGCCTTCGCCAAGGCCTTCGGAAAATTGGCCCATTTCGAGGCCAACCTTGATCACCTGGCCTGGCACGCCATCAAGGTGATCGTCTCCTTCGCCATCATGGAACGCCGTTCCCTCGCACGGGACGAGGTGGCCCCCTTTTTGGCCGGGTTAACCTTCGCCAACGAGGTCAATGCCCGCTACCTGCGGCTTTCCGCCGAAGATCTCGCCACCCGGGTCGTGCGCGACCTGCTCGCGGTAGGCGCGCTCCGGCGCAGGGACGGCGGAGTGCTAGTGCCGGCCTGAGCCGTTCTTCACCGCCACAATCTGGTTTCGGCCGGCAGCCTTGGCCCGGCATAAGGCTTCGATGGCAGCATCGGCGAGATCGGCGAAAGTCTGGCCCGGATGCCATTCGGCAAGCCCGCCGGAGATGGTCAGGGAAACGTCCAGACCCAAGGCCAGCCGCATCGGCATCGCCGCCACGGCTCCGCGCAGGCGTTCCGCCGTCAGGCGGGCATGGACCGCCTCGGTGGCCGGCATGAGCACGGCGATTTCGTCCCCCCCGAAACGGGCGCACAAATCGTTCAGCCGCAGGCTGCGGCCGACGACCCGTCCCGCGTGCCGCAAAGCCTGATCGCCGGCTTCGGTGCCGTAAAGGTCATTGAGTTTGGCGAAATAATCGATATCGAGGATCAGAAACGAGACGCGCTGGCCTATCCTTTCGCAGAGGTCGATCTGGCGGGGGAAGACGTCGTCGGCCCAGGCCCGGGTGCGCAGTCCGGTGACTTCGTCGGTTTCCACCTTGCGGCTCTGCTCCCGTCTCAATTCGAGGGTCGACAGGATGACGGCATTGTTTTCCCGGATGCGCCGGGTCAGGATACGCAGGAGATTGAAGGCGGTGGGCTGCTGGCTGGCGAGGAGATTCCACAGGACCGCCTGGGGAATGGCCAGAACCCGGCAGGGACCCGCGGTGATCACATAGGCCGAAGGGGGTCTGGCATCGATGATCGACAGCTCCCCGACGCATTCGCCGGTCCCCAGCCGGACGATGGGATTGGTCGGGTCGGGTTCGAGGCAGACCAGCATCTCGCCGTCCAGAATCACGAAGATTTCGTTATTGCTTTCCGCCGGGTCGAGCAAGGTCTTGCCCCCCGAAAGCATGAGTTCGTGGCTACCGGTCAGCGCTGTCCGCAGGGCATCGGGATCGACGCCCTGAAACAAGGGCGCCGCCGCCAGGACCAAGTCTACCGTTTCCATGGAATCTCCCTTACTGCGCTCAGGTCTTGGGCAAGGCGTGCTCGACCAGTCGCACCCAATAGGCCACACCGAGGGCCAGGGCGTCGTCGTTGAAGTCGTAATGTGGATTGTGCAGGGTGCAACCGCCGGTCCCCGGTCCGTTCCCAAGCCAGACGTAGCAGCCGGGTTTTTCGCGCAGCATGTAGGCGAAATCCTCCGCACCCATCGAAGGCAGTTCGTCGTCGCGCACCCGCTCGGCCCCCAGCACTTCGCCGGCGACACCTCGGCAGAAAGCGGTTTCGGCAACCGAGTTGACGGTGGGTGGATAGCGATGGTCGAAGCGCACCGCGATCTGGGCGCCGTGGGTGGCCGCGACGCCGCTGCAGATCCGTTCCATGGCCCGTTCCACCGACTGCTGGACCTCCGGCTTGAAGCTGCGGATGGTGCCGCGCAAGACCACTTCCTCGGGAATGACATTCCAGGCTTCGCCGCCATGGAACTGGGTCACGCTGACCACCGCTGAATCGCAGGGGTGGAGGGTCCGGCTGACCACGGTCTGCAACGCCTGGACAAGCTGGCTGCCGGCGACGATGGCGTCCACGCCCTGGTGGGGCATGGCGGCGTGGCAGCCGTGACCCCGTACGGAAATTTCAAAGCCGCAGGTGCCGGCCATCACCGGCCCGGGCATCACCGCCATCTCGCCCACGGGTATCCCGGGCCAGTTATGCAGGCCATAGACAGACTCGACCGGGAAGCGCTTGAAGAGGCCATCGGCGATCATGACCGCCGCCCCGCCTTCCGCCTCCTCGGCAGGCTGGAAGATGAAGACCACGGTACCGTCGAAATTCCCCTGCGCGGCGAGGTGGCGGGCCGCACCGAGGAGCATCGCGGTATGACCGTCGTGACCACAGGCGTGCATGGTGCCCGGATGCCGGGATCGATGGGGGAATTCGTTCAGTTCGGCGACGGGCAGCGCGTCCATATCCGCCCGCAGACCGATGCTGCGGGACGAGGTCCCCGCCCGCAGAACACCGACCACACCCGTCCGGGCCAAGCCGCGATGGACCTCAATACCGGCCCGCTCCAGTTCGGCGGCGACCAGATCGGAGGTGCGATGCTCATCGAAAGCCAGTTCCGGGTGAGCGTGGATATCCCGGCGTAGGGCAACCAGTTCTGCAAGATCGGGGATTTCGACGCAAGGCATGGAGAAACTCCTCGGGGAAGACTATTAGACCGGCAAACGCGCGCGCCGACAACCGTTACCGCCTGCGCTCGCGCCGCTCTACGGCTCTTCCCGAAAGCGAAATCCTTCAGATATCTGGCCCGCGGAGGACGTTCTATGCCAAATTTTTATTTCCCGCCTTGCCGGCCCGGGGCGGCTTCATTATCCTGAGGACCATGGATCTCATCCTCATCTGCGGCCTCTCCGGCTCCGGCAAGTCCGTCGCCCTGCACCTCCTGGAGGATTCGGGCTACTACTGCGTGGACAACCTGCCGGTCGTGATGTTGACCGTCCTGGTGCGCATGCTCAACGAAGAGGGAATCCGCAAGGTTGCCATCGGCATCGATGCGCGCTCCGGCGACGGCATCTCCCTGCTGGAGGACAAGCTCAAGACCCTGGGCGACGAGTGCGACCGCTTCGCCTTCCTGTTCCTGTACGCGAAGGAAGATACCCTCCTCAAACGCTATTCCGAATCCCGGCGGCGCCATCCCCTGGCGTCCGAGGGACGGACCCTGGAGGAAGCCATCCGGCTGGAGCGGGAACTCCTCGATCCGGTGGGATCCCTGGGGCATCGCATCGACACCAGCGATCTCAAGGCCAACGCCCTGCGCGACTGGGTACGCCAATTCATCGATGCCGAACCGGGACGCGGACTCATCCTGCTGTTCGAGTCCTTCGGCTTCAAGCACGGGGTTCCTCTGGACGCCGACCTGGTCTTCGACGTGCGCTGTCTGCCCAATCCCTACTACGATGCGGCCTTGCGCCCTCTGACAGGACTCGACGCCCCGGTGATCGATTTTCTGGAGAGCCAGTATGAAGTCCGCTCGATGCGCGAGGACATCCGTCGCTTCGTCGCGACCTGGCTGCCCGCCTACATCCGCGACAATCGGAACTACCTGACGGTGGCCATAGGCTGTACCGGCGGCCAGCATCGTTCGGTACACATCGCCGATTGGCTGGGCCGGGAATTTCGCGACCGCGCCCGGGTGCTGATCCGCCACCGGGCCCTGGCGGGTGCCGGTTGAGGCCGACGATCCCGGCATCGCCATGGCGTCCCGACCGCCCTCCGGGATCATTTCCCGCCTAGCCCCCTGGTTGGCGCTCCTACGACCCGGAGACTGGAGTCTCATCGTCGGAGCCGCCATTGCGGTCGGCGCCTCCTTGCCCCTGATTTGGCAGGGGGGTCTGGCCGACCGCGCGGTGATCCGGCAGGAGGGAGCCATCTTCGCCCAGCTCGATCTTCACGCCCGGCGTCGGGTCGAAGTGGCCGGCCCCCTGGGTACCACGGTCATCGCCGTCGAACCCGGCCGCGCCCGGGTGGTCTCCGACCCCGGGCCCCGCCAGTACTGTGTGCGACAAGGTTGGCTGAGCCGGCCGGGAGAAATCGCCATCTGTGCGCCCAATCGGGTGAGTCTCCAGATCACCGGCCGCACCAAAGCCTATGACAGCCTCAGTTATTGAACTGACGGTCACCGCCGCCGACCGTCGCATTGCCCGCCTGGCGGCGGCAGCAGTGGGACTCTCCCTGGTGGACGCGGCCATCCCCACCCCCCTGCCCGGGGTAAAGCCTGGGCTTGCCAATATCGTGACCCTCCTGGTCCTGGAGCGCTATGGCTGGGCGACCGCCGCCTGGGTCACCGGCCTGCGGGTGATCGCCGGCAGCCTGCTTCTCGGGCATTTTCTCGCCCCCGGGTTCTTCCTTTCCCTGACCGGTGCGGTGGCCAGCCTCACGGTACTCGCCTTCGCGCGGCACCTGCCTCGACGTTGGTTCGGCCCCGTGAGCTGGAGTCTCATCGCAGCCTTCGCCCACATCGGCGGACAGTTGTGCCTTGCCCGCGTTTGGCTGATCCCCCATGATGGAGTCTTCCTGCTGGCGCCTCTGTTCGCCGCGGCGGCCGTCGTCTTCGGCACGCTCAACGGCCTTATCGTGGCGCGCATGCTGGCCGACCAGCCGCCCCCGGAGAACGCCCATGCCTGAAACCCTCTGCCTCGCCTGGACCGGCGCATCGGGAATGCCCTATGGCCTGCGCCTGCTGGAATGCCTGCTGGCCGCTGGGGTGCGGGTTCAGCTCCTCTATTCCCAGGCCGCCCAGGTCGTCGCCCGGCAGGAAATGGGCCTCGAACTTCCCGCCCGGCCTGCCGAAGCCCGCGACCTTCTCCTTGCCCGTTTCTCGGCCGATCCCGACCGCCTGGCCGTCTACGGACGCGAAGAATGGTTCGCCCCCATGGCCTCCGGATCCAACCCCCCGGACGCCATGGTCGTCTGCCCCTGCACCATGGGCACCCTGGGATCCATCGCCCAGGGCCTCGCCGACAATTTGATCGAACGAGCCGCCGACGTGATGCTCAAGGAAGGGCGCCCCCTGATCCTGGTGCCGCGGGAGACCCCGCTCTCGGCCATCCATCTGGAGAACATGCTGCGCCTCTCGCGAGCCGGTGCGGTCATCCTGCCCCCCAACCCCGGTTTCTACCACCACCCGCAGAGCGTCGGCGATCTGGTCGACTTCGTCGTCGCCCGCATCCTCGACCGGGTGGGCGTTCCCCACCGATTGATGCGGCCCTGGGGCGACGCCGGCTGATGGGGCTGTTCTCGTTCCGCCGCGCCCCACCGCCTCCGGAAATTCGGGAAGTACCGCTGTTTCCTCTCAAAACGGTTCTTTTTCCCGGCGGAATACTCAGTATCAAGGTTTTCGAACAACGTTACCTCGATATGGCGTCCGCCTGTCTGCGCAGCGATGAATGCTTCGGAATCTGCCTCATCGCCAGCGGCCAGGAAGTCGGTACGCCGGCCGAGCCCCATCCGGTCGGCACGCTGGCCCGCATCGTCGATTGCGAAGTCCCGCAACTGGGCATCATGAATTTGCGAGTGCGCGGAGAAGAGCGCTATCGCATTCTGGACTGCGCTCCCGATACCGGTCATTTGCTGCGGGGCCGCGTCGAACTGTTGCGCCCGCCTGCATCGACCCCCTTGCCAGAAACCGGGGCCCGCCTGCTGCCGCTCCTGCAGCGGATCGTCGACGAATTGGGCGATGAGCGCATCGCGCCCCCGCATCGCTACGATGATGCCGAGTGGGTCGGCTACCGCCTGACGGAAATCCTGCCGGTCCAGAATCTCGCCAAGCAGAAACTGCTGGAGCTCGACGATCCGTTATCGCGCCTGGAGATCATCGAGAAATTCCTCGCCCAGCGGGGCGTGCTCGGCTAACCGCCTCGGCGAATTTCCCGGCGGCGCCGGACAAAGTCCGACGCCGCCCGCGAAGCCGCTCAGCTCCGCTCGTTGCGCCGCGCCAGGTTGTCCTGCAGGATAGCCGTGCAGTCCTTGACGCCGACCCGACTCCCGGCCAGGGTCCCATTGCGGGCCTTGAGGTCCAGCATGGCATCCTCCATGGCCGCCTGGGCGGCGAACAGGCAGGGCGTGCTGTAGATGACCAGGGAGATTCCGGCTTCGCGCAATTCGTTCTGGGTGTAGGGGGGCGACTTGCCCCCGGCGATCTGGTTGAAGCAGAAGGGACGATCGACGCTGCGCACGAGATCGCGCACCACGTCCAGGTCCTTGAGGCCGTCGACGAGGACGGCGTCCGCACCGGCTTCGGCGAAGGCCTTGATCCGCCGCTCGATGTCGGCCGGATCGGACGAGTCGGTCCGGGCGACCACTACCAGATCGCGCCGCGTCGCGAGGACGGAACGCAGCTTGGCGAGATATTCGTCGAGATCCATGATCTGCTTGCCGTCGAAGTGGCCGCAGCGACGCGGCCGCTTCTGGTCCTCCAGAACGACGCCGGCGGCCCCCGATGCTTCTAGGACCGAGACGACATGGCAGGCGACTTCCGGATCGCAATAACCGTCGTCGATATCCACCAGCAGGTTGTGGTTGGGCAGTACGGTGTTGATCCGCCGCACGAAATCGACGATGTCGGTCCAGGTGATGAATCCGATATCCGGCAAGCCGTAATGGCTGGCGGCGAATCCGAAGCCGGTAATGAAGAGGCTGTCGAAATGACGGCCGGCCATGCTCGCCGAGAAGACGTCATGGACCCCGATGAAGGGGATCAGAGGCCTCTCGGCCATTGCTGCCCGCAGACGACGGCCGGCGGTGAGGGGAGTGGATTCGGGTGCATTCATTTCTTGGTCTCCGCAATCAGATCGAGGATGCCGCCGATGGTCGCCAGGCGTTCCGGGTCTACGCCGATGGCGCCGAAATCGATGCCATAGGTCGTTTCGAGGTAGACGACTATCTGGACGATGGCCAGCGAATCGATGAGGCCCGAAGCCACCAAGCCATCGTTCATGCCGATGGTTTCGATCTGCTTGTTGGGCTTCTGTATGGTCTTGAGGTAGTCGACCAGACCCCGGTAGTGCTCTTCGCGCCGGGGATCCATCAGGCCTTTCCTTCCGCCAGTATTCCCGCCAGGTCGATGGAGGGCCTGGGCAGACACGCGGCCTTGACGGCTTCGCGATTGATCTTGCCGCGGGACGTCCGGGGAATCTCGTCGACCACCCACCAGCGCACCGGCATTTTGTGCTCGGCCAGGTGGGATTTCATCCAGGCGTGCAGACTGCGGATGACCGGCGCACTGTGGTCGCCCAGCACCACGGCCATGGCGACCGATTGACCGTAGATTTCGTCGTCGAGGGCGAAGGTGCACACGTCGGTGGCTCCTTCGAAGCGCTCGACGACGGCGTCGACATCGGACGGATAGATCTTCATTCCGCCCTTGTTGATCTCGTCCCGCTCGCGACCGCGCAGGGCGAGGCGCCCCTGCTCGTCGAGAAAACCGATGTCGCCGGTGAGGAACCAGCCGTCCCGCACGGCGTTGGCCGTGAGGTCGTCGCGCTGGAAATAACCCTTCATCAGGGCCGGCGTGTTCAACCAGACATAGCCGGACTCGCCGGGTTTGCACTCGTCTTCCGGCCGCAAGGGAGCATCGGTGTCGGCATTGCGCAGGACCTTCACCACGGCCCCCCAGCCGGTGCCGATGAGGCCGTCTTCAGCGGGGCAGTCGGCGTTGCCCAGACCGGCGACCCAGCTTCCCGTTTCGGTGATGCCGTAGGCGTTGCACACCTGACGCGTCCCGGTCCACCGACGGATCTCGTCCCAGATGTGGGCGGAAAGCGGTGCCGAGCCGACGTGAACCCGGCGCAGATTGCCCGACTGGGGCGGCTTGGCCATCTTGAGGGCCAGTTTCCAGACCGCCGGAACCGACGACATGAAGGTGATGCGGTTATCGTCCAAGAGCTTGCCCAGGCGCATGATGATATCGGCCTGGAAGGGCGGGGTGATGTACAAATCCTTGCCCGACAGCCAGGGGAATAGGCAGTTGCAGATGAGGCCGTGGCCGAAATGGGTGGGCAGGAGGCACAGGGTACGCTCGAAGTCGGCAAGGTCGAGTTGATCCCGCAGACCCATCCAGCGCGCGCGCAGCGAACGATGGGTATGAACCACCCCCTTGGGCGCGCCGGTGGAACCCGAAGTGAAGAGGATCAGCGCGTCGTCGTCGAGATGGCTCAGCCCGGCATCGGCAGTGGCGTCTCCAGTGTCCTGGGTATCGATGACGGTGACCCCCGTTTCGCCCAGAGCCTGGCGCACGACCGGATCGGTCTTGGCGTCGATCACCGCCAGCTTGGGCTGGGCGGCCTCGGCCAGATTGGTCACCTCGAACGAGGTCAGACGGGCATCGATGGGAACTGCGCAGGCGCCCAGTTTCCAGATGGCCAGAAGCTCGGCGAAGAACTCCAGCTTGTTGCCGAAAGGCATGAAGACGCGCTGGCCGCGTTCCAGGCCGTGGCGCTGGAAACGCGCCACGCGGCGAGCGACCTGCTCGAGAATTTCACTGCGTTCCCAACGCCGTCCGCTCACCGGTTCGGCCAAGGCTCCTACGTTCAGATCAAAAAACATTGCCTATCACCCCAGAAGAGCTCATGCGAGCCCGAAGAGACTAAAGAAAAAGCGCGTACGAGTTACGAAATCGATCGTTCCCGGTCCATGCCAGACGAAGATGAGACCGAAAAACGTCCAGACGCCGAGAATGCGCTTGACCCGGTGCAGCCCGGGCGCCGGGGCTCGGCCCCCGCGGCTCTGCTCCCGCAGCATGGAAACAAATATACCCAATGCCAGCAAGAAACAGTAGAAGATTCGAGAACGCTGGGAATACAGGGTTTCGAACACGGCGCCGGTCACCATATTGAGTTCCACGTTGAGGAGGTGGTAATAGGTATTCCCGACGAAGGCCGCCGCAAAGACCGCCACCATCAGGCGGAGTTTTGGCCAGTTGCGCAGCCTGCTTCCCAGCCGCGTGAAAGTCGGCAGGAAGAAGAAATTGGCCATGAGTTCCTTGAAATAGAAGTAATAGCGATTCCAGAACTCGACGATGGACTCGGCCAGCAGCGGTTTGTAGGTATTGCGGAAGATGTTGAAGCCAAAAATGCGCAGGATGCCGATGATCACGTGCCCTTTGGCCGCGTGGCGCAGCACCTGGAAGAACAACTCGCAATACACCGCGGCCCAGGACTGCCAGAGCTGGGCCTTTGTGCCGCCGCCAGCCACCAGCCCGGCCAGACGCGGAATTCCCAAGGTGTGCCCGCCGAGTTTTTCGGTCAGCTCATTGCCAGCCCCATAGACCAAGGCAAAGAGCAATTCGGTCAGGATCTTCAACACTCCCGCGAGGAGCAGGAGCTTGATCCCGGCCAACTGGGATCGGGCGAGCTGCTCGTTGTCCTTCGCCTCGCTGCGGGAAAGGTAGCCAAAGCCGTTCCCGTAGGGGGTATTGGTACCGCCGTAGTACGGCCAGAGGACGAGAAAATGATCGGTAAAGCGGGTACCGCCCAGGCGCCCGAACTGTCCCGCCATGAGGACATAGCCGAAGCGCCAGAGCATGAAAGGGAACATCAGGCCGACCGCAACGAAGACCTGACGCCAGAGACCGGCCTCGGGCGCGGTGTTCCAGAGCACGACGAGCAGGCCCCAATAGATGCCGTGCAGGGTCAGTTGAGGATGGCTGCGGACCCAGCGCGGCAAACTCGCGTAGCGGGTGCCCGCTCGAAAGATCAGCCAGGAAAGACCCAGGAAAACCGCCAGAACCAGGATGAGGCCCACCCGGTCCCGGGGCACCGGGAGTTCGCTCTCCCCCAGCATCTCCCGGGTCTTGCGGAAGCAGACCCACAGCGCGCCTGCTGCCAGGAGTGTCCGCCGCCGGACCGGCGTCAGCCAAGTCAGAAGCGCTCCCAACTTCGCCTGCCACCAAGCGATGATTCGGGGGTCTTCGTGGAACTGGTTGATCTGGTGAAACCGCATCGCGAGGCAGAGATTGGGTCCGGCTAGCGCCGGAAAAGCGCGAATTATAGTCCGCCATACCCGAATTGGCTCGGATCACTTGGTCTGGTGGGTTCTAGCCTCGAAAATTCCGGCCTGTCTTCACCCGGATTCGGTAAAAGGCTGCCGCCCGGAACCGGATCGGACCCCCTGCTGACTCCTGCATCGGCGTGAATCAGGTCTTTGCCGGGCGCGATCCCGGCTCCCGCCGCTTCGGCCGGCACAAAAAAACCCGCCGCAGCGGGTTTTTCGGGTCCTTCGCAGGACTACTTCCGGCGCTTGAATCCAAGACCGGCGAGGCCGATACCGAGCAGTGCCATAGTGCCAGGCTCGGGAACAAGACCATCGGCCCATTCGGCGATGCCGCGAGCGACGCCACAGCTCGTCGTGGGACCGGGGCAATAGTCGTTCCAGGCACCACCGCCGCCCCAGTTCATCACCGTGTAGTCCTCGCCGCCGAAGTCGTTGGGTTCGCCCCCGTTCCAGTTCGTGTAGGTCACCGCCTCGCCACTCGTCCAGACAAACGAGCCTTCCACTGCCGCATCGGTGAATCCGATCCAGAGCAGTTCGGTGGGGCCGAAGTTGCTCAACAGCCAGGACTGCTCCGCCGCGTCGTTGATCGTCACCAGATGACCGCCTAGCGAGACGGCGTTCGCTTCAGCCACCCCCCAATCGCCGGAAGGCCCGCCCGACACGTAGTCATACCAGTGCCCGGTGGTGGGATTGAAGAAGGCAGCAGAGGCTGTGGTCGAGAGCGCGCCCAAGGACAGGCATGCACCGATAAGAATCTTCTTTGCGAATTTCATTCTCAATTCCTCGTAAGAAATCATGTACCCAGAAGGTCTGGCTGAATTTTTTCAATTGAATCCGAATCAGCCGCCACTGCTGGACATCTTGTGCCGCTGGACGTCATGGATTTTTAAGCATATGTCGTGCCGATCATTTACACATTCAATAAATTCCATGATTATCAATCGGTTACAAATCGATCCCTGAAACAGGCCGCGACTCGACCCTGGCACATGTAAAAAATCCCGACGTTTTTTTCGACTAGAAGGCTCTGTTGTGGCGATGCGCCGACTGCGGCGAAGGACGTTATTAAGGCAGGCCCCGGCCGGAACAGAACGAGGCGAGTGACTACTCGTCGGCCAAAGCCGACCTTGGGCCTTTTGCAGGAATCGGGCGGCTATGCGCCAGCTACCCGCCGCTCAGTCGCTGATGGCAGTCAATGGCAGCTTTTGCCATTGGCGTAGGACGGCACCCGACCCTTAGCTGTCCTTTGGGCTTGGCGGAAGCGGACGTTGAGGTACGTTCGACATGCGCGGCGGCTGGAGGCCTGCGGAGCAGGCTGGAAGGCGTCCGCTCGATGGAGGGATTAGGCCGCTGGCGGATCAAATAGTGGTCCAAATGAAGGCTCCCAACTTACGTACAGAGGCTCACATACCGTCAGTAGGTAGGCTGCAAAGTCTTGGATCGGCTTCGGTCGACTGCTCAGATCTCTGGAAGCCAGGATCTTCGAGAATGCGAGAGCTGCACGAACGAGCTGGCGGGCACTGTCGAAGCTGAACATGACAAACCTGCGCTCAACTCCTACTCCAAGCTCTGGATGGGCAATAGGCTCGGAGAACTTGGCTGACGGGTGTACTGCTTCGTCCCGAAACCTATAGACCTCCTTGAGAACACCCCGCAGGTTCGCGGTGCCTTGCTTTCGAAGCCCGAAGGCTTGCCGAAGCGCTTCAGTCACGACTGCATAACGTGCAGGTCGTTGATCGCGCTTCGCCCCTTTGACTGAGGGTTTTGTCGGGACTCGCTCCAAGACTGCCGCATACAGAGCTTCAAAGAACGTGGCCGCCGCGACGCTTGCTTGGACGCAAGCTTTGAACTCGCGATCAAGGGCAATAAAATTGGTTGTCCCTGAGGCTTGCTGGCGCAGGAGTTCGTCTCGAATCTCTTTCGCTCGCGAGAGATGCTCGACAGCAATCTCAAGCCAATGGATACAGGTATCGAGCTGCAACTCCAACGTTGCGCTGCCCGTAGGGCGACCGTCTGGTCCCATGCCGATGACTAGACCACCTACAGGGATTCGCGGCGTGACCCCTCTTGAGATGTGCACACCTACAACTGGTGCGGCTGGTGGAGTTGACGGGGTGTCTTGCATTCCTGCAGCCTAACGACGCTGTAGAAGAAACTGTTTCATAGCCACATTCTGCGGCTACACAAATTGAATAACAAGTCGCCCAATGTCGGCTGCCGGTCAGGTCAGCGACCGGCCGCTTCTGGCCGGGAGCACGAGTCTCCGGTTCTTCTCGTTAGCGGTCGTTAGAAAGACCGGGCTCAAGTCACGGTCTGCTTTGGGAGAAGGATGCCCAACAGGCGCGTCTGGCCAAAAGCACACATTTGAGCTTCTCCTTATAAGCAGCCATTTGCCATGCAAAGGGCATTGCCGATGCCTAGCATCGGCCGCATACTTAGATCGCTTGTCAAGGGCAACCGAATTTTCCCCAGTGTGGTAATTCAAATTTCCCCACCCGGTTGAGATTCGTCGTCGAATGACCGGACGAGTCCGGACTTGAGTT